>JGI24503J29689_10009353_pt1 | contig 50570 bp, 42 predicted proteins | sample BioPla3RNA2_FD_29689 | JGI IMG/M metagenome (IMG submission 29689)
ATGGGCATTGGTAGGGAAACTATTTTTTAAAAGAAAGTTTAAAGAGTTATCAATGACAGCATATTTAACTGATGTGCCGCCGATATCAAATACTAAATAGTTCATTTTGATCACCATAACCATTATATACTAAATAATTAAAAGGCAATAAAAAAGGATGATAAAATGACAACACCAATTTATTTAATTATCGAAAATGATATTAAGGCTGCCATCAATAATGGTAGTTTTAAGAGTGGAGATTTAATTCCTAGTGAAAACGAATTAAAGGAAAAGTATAATGTTTCTAGGATGACGGTAAGACAGGCTTTAAACAATTTGGTTAATGAAGGTTTGCTGTTTAGACATCAAGGTAAAGGTACTTTTGTTTCCAATGCTAAAATAGAAAAATCAATCCAAGGGATTCGCTCTTTTACAGAAGAAATGGAAGCGACTAACAGAAAGGTAAGTTCCAAAGTTATTACTTTTAAAGAAATAAAAGCAAATCAAATTATCGCGGAAAAATTATTTTTAAAAAAGGGAGATCTAATCTACTATATTGAAAGAATTCGTTACGGTAATAATGTGCCAGTTTTATTTGAAATACTTCATATCCCTAAAAATATCTTCCCTAATATCACTAAAAAGGATTTAGAAGGTTCTTTTTATAAATATTTAGAAAAAGAATTAAAGTTGAAAGTGTCACATTGTAAACAAAGCATTGAAGCTAAAAAGCCATCTAAAGAGCTGGCAAATATTTTAAACATCAATGTAACAGAACCAATTTTATACATTGAAAGGGATACTTATTTAAGCAATGGAAGACCATTTGAAATAGTAAGAAGTTTTTATCGTAGTGATCAATATAAGTTTGTTCAGATGGCGGTTAAATGATAAAAGAATATCAAGCTCTTATTGAAGGTTTTAAAAATGCAGGTATTAAAGCGGGAATGACCCTTGTAGTTCATTCTTCTTTTAAGTCGTTACACTTACAAAAGCTGGGCCCTCAAGATGTTATTGAAGCTTTAATGGAGGTTATAGGTGAGAAAGGCAACATTTTAATGCCGACTTTGACTTACGATGTTGTAAATGAAAATAACCCTTATTTTGACCTCAATAATACCCCATCAAGTGTGGGGGTGATAAGTGAAGTATTTCGACAACAAAAAGGAGTTATTAGAAGCCTAAATCCGATTCATTCTGTGGCAGTATGGGGTAAAGATAAAATCGAATTAACTAATAACCATTATTTAGATGAAATTACAATTGGACTAAATTCACCATATTATAAAATGTTAAAATATAACGCAAAAATTTTAATGTTAGGCTCTACTTTAAAACCAAACACATTTATGCATTTAGTGGAAAATCTTAATGAACTACCTTACCGAAAAATAAAACGAGAATTCATAGTTGAAATAAAAAACAACGATGGTGTAAAAATTAATAATGTGGTAAAGTTGCCCAATATGAGCAATTTTTATCAACGTTATGATAAAATAATTAATATCTTGTCTGAAAAAGATTTGCAAAAAGTTTCGATTAATGGCGAAGAATCTTTTTTGATAGAAGCCAATGAATTATTAAAAAAAGCTAGCGAAATTTTAAAAAAAGAACCTTATTATTTTGTTGATAAAATTAAATAAAAGCACCAATTTATTATTTTTTTATAATTGTATAGACAAGCAGTAAAAAAAATGATAAAATGAGTTGTAATTGGTAAGGTGGGTTATGAAAAAGATTTTGATAGGAGTATTTTTAATATTATCATTTATGAATAATAAGATTATTGCTGCGAACAATTTAAATTATTTTGAAAAAACAAAAGAAGTGAGAACTATTTCTCATCTTTCTCATCAGCATATTACCGCTAATATGATTAATGATAAAGGTGGTAGTTCCTTACAAAATATTAACATTTTGAGAATTCAAGAAGAAGACCAAGTCGAAATAGCGGTTTGGAGTTATTTTACAGATTTTGGGAGTTTGCTTTTAAAAAATGTGATTGATTTAGCAAAAGATTTTGAGGCTAAAAATCCTGGATATGAAGTGTTAGCTGGAGTTAATGCTGATTACTTTTTTTATCCCCCTAACTTAGTTAACGCTAATTTAATTTTTGGTTCCAAGTTAATAAAACCTTATAACCATATTAAATATTTAAGCGTTTTGATGGACAAAGATGGTGAATTCTTAAAAACGATTAAACAATTAAAACTAGCAGATAGCTATAGTTTATACTTATATGATGAAATAACGGGAGCACTACTTTATAAAGAAGCAATTATCGATTTTAATAAGCCAGCAAACAGGGAAGGCACTTATCTTTATACACCTTCTTTTCAAGGTTTATCTTCAAAACATTTTGTCGGGCATGTTTTGATGCAATCATCTTTAGAAAATGCTAATTTTTATAGTGGAAAAATAATAAAAGAAAGTACAACTTCACTTTCTAATCAACAGCTCGGAGTATATTCAACAAACATGGAATTAAATACCTTGTTAACCAAAAACCCTCTTTTTAAAATTCAAAAAGATACTAGTGATTTTGAAGAAGGGGACCAAATGGTAGGTGTCGATTCCCATGTGTTAAGAGCTGGGGAGTTGGTTGATTTTAGTGTTATTGGTGGACAAGATGTTAATCATAACGAATCGAGGCATCCTAGAACAGCTCTAGGGTTTGATATTAATAATAAACCGGTTTTAATCACCGTTGATGGCAGACAAGCCGGATTTTCCAATGGAGTCGATTTAAGAGAATTAGCTTTGATTATGAAAGAAAACAACCTCTATAATGGTTTTAATTTAGATGGTGGCGGTTCAACTCAAATGATTATTAAAGAAGATGGTGTCTTTAAAATGATTAATAGGCCTTCTGAGTCTCCTTATAGGGCAGTAGGTAATGCTATTTTCTTTATTAAACCAAAAGTTAAAGAAGAAGTAGTTGTAACTAAAGATGAAAACATAATTAACATTAATGCTGGTGAAAATACGACAATTTTCCACAATGGAAAATTAGTTGGAAATGAGTTTACTATTGATGAAGAAGTTAATAATGTGATTGCCGTAATAAAAGATAATTTCGCGATTTTTAATAAAGTAATTGATAAGATTAAATTGCCACCAGTTTATAATTATCCTAGTTTTGATAGAATTGATTTAAAAAGAGATAATAATAAATGGATTGTTGATGTTTATTATAGTGATGATGATTTAATGGTCGATGGAATGAGAATAACACACCTTATTTCTGGCGATAAAAAGGTGGCATTATTAAAAACTAAAGGCCATCGTCAAGCGATATTTGAAGATCTTGAAATTAATGATGGTGATGAGTTTATAATCAGTTATGATTTGTCTAATTTTGAGAAAAAAGAATATTCATTTGTTTTTGAAGAAAAAATAGTAAAGAAGACGGGCTGTTTTGCCGGGATTACTGCTAACCCCCTGTTCTTAACTAGCATAAGCATTTTATTAGGAAGTAGTGTCCTTGTAATCTTAAGGAAAAGAAAGAAAATTAATTGATAAGATAATTTAACAGAGAGTTATCGTAAGTTTATTTTCTTTTTTTATTAAAAAATGATTAAAAATGAAGGAGAAATTTGATGAAAGAAGCAATTAATATAGTTAATAGTTATGGTTATGAGATTAAGGAGCCAACGGAGTATATTAAAGGTGAGGAGACTAAGTTAGTTTTAGATACTCTTTATTATAAAAATATTCCTGAAGGGTTGTTATATTTAATTAATGGTGAAGAAGAACTAAAAAATCACTTTAAGAAAACAGCGACGATGATTGATTTATCTCGCAATGCTGTTTTCAAACTAACTTATTTTAAAGAAGTAATTTTAAAGCATGCTTTATTAGGTTTTAATGAGATTTGGCTTTATATGGAAGATGTTTTTGAAATAAAAGAACTGCCTAAGTTTGGTTATTTGAGAGGTAAATATAGTAAAGAAGAGCTAAAAGAGTTAGTTGATTTCAGCAATCAATTAGGTATAACTTTAATTCCTTGTGTGCAGACATTAGGCCATATGGGCCAATTTTTAAGATGGCCAAGCAGTGCTAAATTTAAAGATACTAGTGACGTTTTAAAAGTTGGGAGTGAGGATACTTACCGGTTAATAACTTTAATGTTAAAAACATTGAAAGAAGTTTTCCCTACTACTAAAATTCATGTTGGCATGGATGAGACATTTGGTTTAGGGTTTGGAAGATATTATAAAGAAGAAGGTTATACTCCCCAACCTAAACTATTTATGGAGCATTTAAAGAAAGTTAATGAACTCGCTTTAAAAGAAGGATTTGAAGAAGTTTATATTTGGAGTGATATGTTTTTTAGAATGTACTCTAAGCATGAAAGTTATTATGATTATAATATCGATTTTGAAGAAAGTTATTTAAAAGAGATTCCTAGTAATGTTGGTTTGGTTTATTGGGATTATTATAATTATAAAAAGGAAATTGTTGAAGGAATGGTTAAAAAGCATTTAACTTTAAATAAAAAGATTATCTTCGCTTCTGGGACTTGGATTTGGACAAAACTAACTTACGATAAAACTCAAACAGATAGAACTGCTTTAATGCATATTGATGTTAGTAAAGAATATGGCTTAGAAGAAATTTGCTTTACTCAATGGCAAGATGATGGCGCTTATGTTGATTATGATTCTATTTATTTAGGCTTATATGACGTTATTAATCATATTTATGATAATAAGGTAAAAGAAGATGTCTTTACGTTTTTAACTAATAAAGATTATCAAGATGCAGTTTTAATAAGCCAACTTAACGATCTTAAAATTTCACCAATTAGATTATTATGGGATGATATCATTTTAGCAATCTATCTTAACAACACCTTTTTATATGAGCCTAATAGTTTTAATGAAGCCATTAAAGAACTAGATGACTATATTAAGAAGTTAAAAGAAAATAAGTTAACTACTAATCCGGTTTATAATATCGCTAATTTACTCAATAATAAATTAAAACTAAGACAACAACTATTAAAACAATATCAAGATAAAGAAAATAAAATAAGCTTAGCTGAGGAGTTAAAAGAATTAGAAAAAAGTGTTAATCTTGTTTTAAATGATTTTAAAGAAAGATGGCTTAGTAATTATAAAGTATATGGCCTTGAAGTCTTAGAGACAAGGTTAATAGCTACTATTAGTAGAATAGACACTTTAAGGCGTATTATTGAAGATTATAACAATAAATTGATAACTCAATTAGACTTTTTAGAAGAAGAGTTAAGTCAAGAAGGATATTTAACAATTAAGTTTGCTGATATTTTTTATTCATCAACTGTGAAATAGTATTTTAAAATTTAACTTGACTATACAACTTTACAATTATATAATATATTTGAAAGCAAATAGGAGGGAAATATATGCAAAAAAGATTTTTAAAAATGCTTGCTGTCTTTGCACTAGGATTTTTTGTGATTTTAGGGATAACAGCATGCAAACCAAACAATGGGGATGATGGAGATGTCGTTCCGCCGGCTTTTTTAAATCTCAGAGATGATGGAAAACTTCTTCCAATTGAGCATTTAGAAGGCGAAGAAATTGATTTACTTGCTGGCGTCCAAGCAAGAGATAACGTAGATGGTTATGATGTCACTATTACTGTTGACAAAAAAGATTATGATAAAAATGCTGCAGGAGAATATGAAGTTGAATATACTGCAAAAGATAGTGCTGGGAACGCTTCAAAAGTTAAAAGAGTAGTGGTAGTAGTACCAGCGCTACATGCAACTATTAATGCAGCTGTAATTGGTGATTCATGGGTGGAATATATTTATAACGACCCAACAGCTTTTATCGACGATGACGGCAGTGGAGCTAATTTTAGATTTGTCGACAAGCTTTTTATTATGGAAAAAGCTTTTTATCTAGATCAACTAGAAGAACATGCAGAAAACCATACTAAAAATAATGGTATTCCAATTTTTGTTTATGGTTCAATAATTATTTTAAACGCTGATAAAGAAATTGTTCATGTTCGTATGTCTACTGGTGCATATCATCAATTAGACGTTATTGATGGTGAAACAGTTTATACTTATGATGGCGCGGAAACTCCACTTGATTGGGCTAAATATGATTTTGATGCTGGCTTAGCCGGAGGAAATTTATTAAAAGGGTTAGATGAAATAATTCCTGAGGGTGGATATTTATTAATCGCTCCTACTCCAGGAACAACCCAAAAATCGCGAGTATTTATTGTTGCTAATACATTTGCATCAGAATACGAAGGTGGAGTAGCTTATAAAGATGATCGTGATGTTGAGAACATTGCAGGAATGAAAGTAGATTTTGTTGAAGACTATGAAGTTGTAATGCCGTTACCAGATCCAATAACTTCTCCAATAATTTCTATTAAAAGACATACAGTTTCCTGGCCAGCTGTAACTAATGCGACATCTTATACTTTATTAATTGACGGTGAAGTTGTTGGCGAACCTCTTACAGTTAGAGAAATAGACTTATCCACTCTAGAATTAGAATTGTCAGATGATGATGATCCATTCTATGAAGTTACAGTTGTTGCTAATTCAATTGATATCTTTAAATACTCGAATTCAGTACCTTCAAATGTAATCGAATATATAAAAGTTGAAACAACTAAAATAGAAGAAGCACCAGTTTTAGAGTTTGATGAAGAAGATGGATTGTTAAAATGGGAACTTATTGATGGCATTGAATCTTACGAAGTTTATTTACAAATTGGTGATGTTAGAAATCTAGTTGGTGAAACTGAAGAAAACTTCTTTGATCCAGCAGAGATTACAGATCATAATGGAATGAATAATTATTCAGTAGTGGGAATTGGCGATTACGCACATAGCGATAGTCCGCGTTCTAATCTAGTTTTAGTTGATCAATATGAATTTACTCCTTATATATTAGGTGATCATTATTTTGATGTTGTTGTTATTGAAGCAACCGACTACTTTATTAGAAGAAATTTAAGTGATGAAACTAAGCTTGGCCAATATATTTATATGTTAGTTAATATCGATCAAGTACCTGACGATGTTACAGTAACTGAAGCCTTTTCTACTAACGTTTTATTAAATGAAAACATGGAAGCGAAATGGGTAAGACCAATTTTAGCGGGTAAAACATATAGCCAAGAAGAAGGTTGGTTTAACGATTCGTCTTATAATAATAATAGTGCTCAATTAGTAGGCATCGATAATGTATTAGCAACAGGAGATATTTTATTAATTGGTAAAAATGCTTTGACTATTACTTATGTTGAAGGTGGAGAAGAAAAAACTGTTCCAGCAAGAGATTTTCTTGCTTATCACTATATGAAAGCATGGGTTTTCGGTACAACAGAAGGCTGGAGAGAAACAGATAATGCTAAATTAATCGATGCTAAAGAAGTTGTTTTAGAAATCGATACTGATATTAAACCATTGTTCAAACCAACAGTAACATATAATGGAGAAACTAAACTATTAGAGTGGAATGAACTCAATGGCGCAATTGAATACGAGGTTTATTTAAATCCAGGTTACAAAGAAACAGTTTTACTTGCCACTGTAACAACCACAAGTTTTGATGTTTATAGTGTTGATGAATATCAAGGATTTAATACTTATTACGTTAAAGCAATTGGTGATGAAAATCATAAAGATTCACCAATGTCAGATGCAGTAGATGTTGCTAGATACACACTTGAAACTTATCAACTCGGTGAAATGGTATTTGAAGTAGCGATGATGAATGCCGTAGAATATTTCTCAAGAAGAAATTATACTGATAAATATAAACTAGCAAATTACATTTATATGGTTACAGACTTGGGTGAAGTTGAATATAAACTTACAGCAACATCGCCAGGCTTAGGTACAGAAAATGCTTCAGCTAATGTTTTATTAGATAGCGATTTAAAAGCGAAATGGTCAAGAGGTATAATTGCTAAGCAAAAATATACTGCAGCTAATGGTTGGGAAGCTGATCCAGACTATGCTGTAAACGACGCTCAATTAGGTGGCTTGGAAGGTTATTTAGCTGATGGTGATGTATTGTTGATTGGTAAAAATGGCTTGACAGTTACTTATCAAGTAGGAGAAGAAGAAAAAACAGCTCCAGCAAGAGATTTTATTGCTTATCATTATATGAAGCCATGGGATACATTGGGTGCAACAGGTGGCGAAGGTTGGAGAGGTTCAATTGATACCTTTGTTGATTCTAAAGAAGTTATTTTAACTAAGAAATAATATTTGGTAAGAGTTTTTTATTAAAGAATAGAATGAAATGAATTACGCTAACAAGCACGTCTTAATTGGCGTGCTTGTGTTAAGCGTAACAAAGGATGAAAGATGCAATTTTTTGAAAAATACATTAATTCAAAATTTTATGCTTATACAGAGTATTTATTTAAAATAATATGGTTAAGTGTTTTAATGTTTTTAACAATGATTTTAGGGCTTTTTGTTGTGGGCTTTCCACTAGCGATAAGTGCTGGAGTTTTTACTATCGCGGCCTTAAAAGAAAATAAAGATTTAAGTGTGGGAAGTTATTATTTTCAAATTCTTAAAAATATCTTTAAGAAACCTTTTAAAATTTGGTTCTTTTTTTTACCACTATTAATGGTATTAACCTTTAATTTAGTGTTTTTCCAGAAAGGATTTGAAGACTTTTCTTGGTTTTACTTTATTAGTTATATGTTGACGTTTTTGGTCTTTTTGATTACTATTATCGCTCTTTTTCATGCTTTGGTTATTACCGTTATTTATGATGAGAAAGTAATAACTTTAGTTAAGTATTCTTATTTACTTAGTGTTGCTTTTATTGTGAGAGGAATTATTTTTATCTTAATTGCTATGGGGATTGTTTTTTTAGCTATTTGGATTCCGATCTTAGGGTTTGTTTTAGGTGGTTTTAGTTTTATTATTGTTGTTTATTATGTTTTGATTGGTGGTTACGTTAGGGTTCCAGCATTAAATGAGGATTTTAAAGAAAAGTTGGAAGAATTAAACTTGTTTTATCGTAGGGGTGAATAATAGTGAAAAAATTAGTTATTGTTGCTGTTACATTAGCATTTTTAATAGCGTTAATTTCTATTGGTAGTAATGATAAAACACCATCACTGGTTGCTAGTGATTATGAGGGCTCAATTTATGAGAATTCTGCTGGTAATGGTGATTTTTATGATGATTATAAAAAGAAATATAATCGCTATGCTAATAGTGAAATAATAATCGATTTAAATGAATATGTTTATGAAGATGGACTTTTTGTTGAGGATGAACCATATTACTCGATGTTTAAAGATGATGATGGTATTAGTAATGAAGGGCTTTATATTCCTGAAACGGGCAATATTAGCTTTAATGTTGACGTTGTTGAAGAAGGTTTTTACAACATTTCCGTGCTCTATTATTCAATTGAAGGAAGAGGAGCTTCAATTCAAAAGGGTTTAATGATTGATGATCATTATCCTTTTAATGAAGCTGAAACAATTGTCTTTCACCGCTTTTATCAAGATGCTTTTAAAGTGTCAGAAAAAAGAGAAGAAGATAAAGATGATATTAGGCCTAAACAAGAAGAAAGATATTTGTGGAAAGAGACTGACATTAAAGATGTTTTCGGTTTTTATAATGAGCCTTACCTTTTTTATTTTACTGAAGGAAGCCATAAAATAACACTTACTTCAATTAGGGAACCGTTCGTGATTGGTGAATTAAGACTTTATAATAAAGAAGAGTTGTTATCCTATGATGGTTATTATAATAAGCACTATAATCAAGGAGCGAGAATAATTAATGGGGATTCTTATATTATTGAAGCTGAAGAGCCTTATTTGAAGACATCCCCCACTCTTAATCCTATCGCTGAGTACCAAACTTCGAAATATAGCCCTTACAAGGCTTTTACCACTCGTTTTAACGCTATTGGAGGTAATAATTGGCGAGTTGCTGGAGATACAATTATTTGGGATTTAGATGTCTTAAATGAGGGGTTTTATCAACTCAGTTTTAAAGTAATGCAAAATTATTCTAGAGGCTTTAAAACAACGAGAACTTTATATGTGAATGATGAAATACCATTTGCAGAAGCTAAAGAAATAGAATTTAAATATTCAAATGATTTACAGATTGTTACTGTTGGTGGTAAAAACCCTAATTATATTTATTTGAAGGAGGGGAAAAATACTATTTCTCTTCAAGCAAGTATTGGTAAATATGGTGAGCTAGTTCAAAAAACAAATGGTTTAATTTTAGAACTAAGGTCATTTTATAGAGAAGTTGTTATGAGAACGGGACTTCATCCAGACCCTCTTCAAGATTATTTATTAAATAGACATATCAAGGATTTAAATCTTCGTTTAAACACTTATTTAGAAAATCTTGATGGAATAAAAGAAGCGATAATATCATTAGGTGGTTCAAGAAATGAATTAATTGGGCCTTTTGAACGGATAGTTAATCAAATTAAGAGATTTATAAAAGATGAAAAAAATATTCAAAAGGGTTTAAATGAATTTGAAAAAAATATTGCTGCATTAGGGACTTGGGTTATTCAAGTTTCTGAGCAACCTTTAACAATTGATCAAATCTTTATTACTGGTGAAAATTATAAATTCAAGAAAGTTAAAACAAATATTTTTGAAAAAATTTGGCATGAAATTATCTTATTTATTGGTGCCTTTAAAGATGAAGGTGAAATGGTAGGACAAAACAAAGTTCGAGGTGAAACTATTGAGGTTTGGATTGGTGCTGGAAGAGACCAAACTACGCTACTGAGACAATTGGTAGATGAGTCATTTGTTGTTCAAAATCAAATAAATGTTGATATAAAAATGGTTAATATGAGTATTTTATTATCGGCAACTTTGTCTGGCCATGGTCCTGATGTTGCGATTGGTGTTGATCAAAAACTACCCGTTAATTGGGGGATTAGAAACGCCATAGTAGATGTTTCAAGATTTGCTGATTTTGCTGAAATTAAAACAAGATTTAGTGATTCAAGCTTAACTCCTTTAACGTATGATGGTAAAACTTACGGATTGCCTGATACTGAAGATTTTTTAGTAACGTTTTATCGTAACGATATTTTAAAAGAAGTTGGAATTAATAAGATTCCTCAAACATGGGAAGAAGTATTGGATATTTCACCGCTTCTACAAAAACACTATTTTGAGTTTTACATTCCTACTTCTCAAGGTAGTTTATCAACGGTTTTATATTCTATGATTGAGCAAAGAGAAGGCTCTTTATATTTAAATAATGGTGCAGAATCAGCTCTTTTAGAAAGGAGTTCGTTGGAGGCGTTTTTATTATTTACAAAATTATTTTGGGATTATGGTTTTGCGTTAGACGCTAATTTTGCGAATCGTTTTAGAAGTGGAGAAATGCCAATTGGGATTGCTAATTATTCATTATATAACACTTTAGCAGTATTCGCTCCGGAGATCTATGGAGTTTGGGATTATGGTTTGATTCCTGGAACTGAAATAGATGGTGTAATCAATAACTATACAACATCAACGGTAGCGGCAACAGTGATTATGGAAAAATCAAATAAAATTACTCAGTCTTGGGAGTTTTTAAAATGGTGGACAAGTGAAGATACACAAACAGATTATGCAAGAGGAATGGAAGCCATTTTAGGTGCTGCGGCCAGGTATCCAACAGCTAATTTGGAAGCTTTTAAAAAATTACCTTGGCCCGCTAAAGACTATTTAATATTAACTGAACAAAGAAAATATGCTAAAGGTATTCCAACTGTGCCTGGCGATTATATCGTTGGGAGGCACATCGATAATGCTTTTAGAAGTGTTTTGAATAGCTCAATTATTCCAGAGGACGCTTTGTATCATTATCATTTAAAGATTAATGAAGAATTAAAAAGGAAGCGTAAAGAATTAGGCCTATGAGAAAAGCAAGTTTATTAAAAGAAATTAAATCTAAAAAAGTGTATTACAGTATGCTTATTCCCTTTATGTTATTATTCATCACGTTTACTGTTTTGCCGGTTGTGATAAGTTTTTTCTTATCTTTTAGTACCTTTGATATGTTAAATCCACCTAGATTTGCAGGATTAAATAATTATATTAGTTTATTTCTACATGATGATGAGTTTTTAATCGCTTTAAGAAATACTTTTGTTTTGGCAATCATTGTAGGACCTATTTCTTATTTTGCTTCTTTTATTTTTGCTTGGTTAATCAATGAATTACCAAGAAAGGTAAGATGGTTATTTACTATTATATTTTACGCTCCAAGTATTAGCGGTTCTGCCTTTTTATTATGGATTTTAATATTTTCTGGTGATTATTATGGTTATCTAAATGGCTTTTTAATTAATTTAAACATTATTTCCGAACCAATCCAGTGGTTAAGAACACCCAAATATGCCTTGCCAATAATAATTATTGTTCAATTGTGGCTCTCATTAGGAGTATCATTTTTATCATTTGTTGCCGGTTTGCAAACAGTTGATACTGTTCTTTATGAAGCAGCAGCAATCGACGGTATTAAAAATAGGTGGCAAGAATTATGGTATATTACTTTGCCTCAAATGAAACCGCAATTAATGTTTGGAGCTTTGATGCAAATAACGAGTTCTTTTGGAATAGCCTCGGTTTCAACGGCGTTGTTGGGATTCCCATCAGTAGAATATTCTGGTCATACTATTGTGACTCACATGATGGATTTTGGTCCGGGCTCACAACGGCTAGAATTAGGTTATGCAAGCGCGATTGCGACTATTTTGTTTTTTATTATGATTATTGCAAATACCCTCGTTCAAAAAGTTATTAGGAGGGTAGGTACTTAAAATGGAAAAGAAAAATATTCAAGAATTAAAATTAAGTTTAGCAAAAAGAAAATTAGTAAAACGAGGGAAAAGAGGTAAGAAACGAATTTCTCGAAGTTGGCAAGGAGATGTTGTTTTAATTGTCTTTTTATTGGCTTTTGGAGCTTTTAGTGCTTATCCATTGGTTTTTACGATTGCTAATGCTTTTAAACCTTTAAATGAAATGTTCATATTTCCACCTAAATTATTACCGAGAAATTTTACATTTGATAATTTTAGAGATTTATTTAATTTGATTGGAAATACGAGAATTCCTCTTTCAAAATATTTTTTCAACACCATTTTTATTACAGTTTTAGGAGTTTCTGGACACGTATTTATCGCTGCGTTGGCTGCTTATCCATTAGCTAAACACCGGTTTCCTGGGCGTAGTGTTATTAATCAATTGATTGTTTATTCTTTGATGTTCTCTAGTGTTGTAACTTCTATTTCTAATTATTTAATTATTTCTAAGTTGGGATTAATTGACTCGCCTTGGGCGATAATCATTCCTTCTTGGGGATTTACTTTAGGTTTGTTTTTAATGAGACAATTTATGACAACGATTCCAACCGAGTTATTAGAAGCGGCTAAAATGGATGGTGCTGGAGAATATAGAACTTTTTTCACTGTTGTTATGCCGCTTGTTAAACCAGCTTGGTTGACTGTTGTAATTTTATTATTTCAGCAATTATGGTCGACTGATGGAGCTGGTTATATATTCAAAGAAAATTTAAAACCGTTGTCATATGCTTTAAGCCAAATCGTTGCTGGAGGAATCGCAAGAACAGGAACTAGTGCTGCGGTTGCCTTTTTAATGTTGTTAGTGCCGATTACTGTTTTTATTATTAATCAAACTAAAATAATAGATACGATGGCGTATTCAGGGATTAAATAAGGAGTGATATGATGAAAAAAAAGCTAATAATAATTTTAATAGTCATCTTAACTTTCTCCTCTTATCTTCCAATTAAGGCTTCCTACAATTATGCTCCTTGGGGGGATGTAATCGAGCAAGCTGAAAGTTATCTTTTAAAAAGGCAAGTAAATAACGCCAATTTGGTGGCGGAAGGTGGTCAAGAGGCATCAATTACACTTTCTAATTTAAAGGATGTCTTTGTTTATAATGAACACTTATATGTTTCTGATGCTAATGCTAATCAAATTTATATTTTTAATAGTAATTATGAATACTTAGAATCGCTTCCGAAAGCTGATGATGATTTGGGGCAATTAAAGCAACCAGAAGGAATTTACATATATGATGAAAAATTATATGTTAGTGATTTTAACAATGAGAGAATAGCTGTTTTTGATTTGAATACAAAACTCTTTGTTGATGAAATAAAAAATCCTGACGACCCTATTTTTGCAGGAGATTTTAAATTTAAACCAAAAAAAGTTTTAGTTGATCGAACTGAAAGGTTATATGTCATCGCAGATAACGTTTTTGAAGGGATTATGGAATTTGATAGTGATGGTAATTTTAATCGTTTCTTTGGAACTAATGAAATTAGGTTAAATGCTTTTGAAGCTTTGGTTTATAAATTATCTAGTAAAGAACAAAGAGAAAAGATGGCTCTTAAGTTTCAAGCTTCTTTTAGTTCAATAGATATTGATAACAGTGGCTACATTTATACGGTTGCTAAAAATGATACGCCACCTTTAAAAAAATTAAACTTTAAAGGCGGTAATATTTTAAATAGCATGGGATATGTTTCAGTTGTTGGCGATGCTAGATATCCTAGTTTAAGAGAGAAAGTCGCCACAGGACCTAGTTCATTTGCTGATGTTGCGGTTCATGAAAATGATTATTTGTTTTCAGCTTTGGATGATAAAAGAGGAAGAATTTTTACTTATGATGATGAGGGACATTTACTATATATAACGGGTTCAATGGGAAGTCAGTCATCGATGTTTCAAAGGCCAACCGCTCTTGTTTATTGGGGTGATCGATTAGTGGTTGTCGATAGCGGCAATGAAGCGATAATGATTTTTGAATTAACAGACTTTGGAACGCTTATCAATGAAGCGATAGCTCATTATAAAAATATGGAATATGATTTAGCTAAGGAAACTTGGGAAGAAGTACTAAGTTTAGATTCTAATTACTTCTTGGCATATGCTGGGATAGGTAGGACACAGCTAAGAAATGAAGATTATAAAAATGCCGTAAATAATTTAAAAAGAGGTTATGACTATTATAATTACTCTAAAGCGTATGAGCAATACCGAAATCAAAAACTGCAAAAATTATTACCCTATGCCTTAGTGTTAATTTTGGCTGGTCTTATTTTTGGAATTGGCAGAACATTAAAGAATTCTATTAAAAGGGATAAGGAGGATTTAGGTGACTAAAACATTTAAAAATACTTTTTTAAAAATTAAATCTTTCATCCGTAAAGTTGATATTAAAAAACGATTGTTTGAATTGTTTGTTTTCCCCTTTTATTTAATTACTCATCCGCTTAAAGGTTATGAAGAGTTTAAGTTGGAAAAGAAGGGGAAAATGTGGGTAGCTATTACTTATATACTATTAATGATATTATCAATGACGTTAAAACAAACTAGTGCGGGATTTTTAGTTTCTACTCCCAGTATTACTCGTGTTTCTATTTTAAAAACAGCATTATTCGTTATTGTTCCTGTCTGTTTGATAGCGCTTGGTAACTGGGCAATTACTACACTTTTTGATGGTAAAGGACACATTAAAGAAATCTTTATTATGTTAGGTTATAGTCTTGCTCCTTATGTTTGGTTAAGCATTCCAATGATTGGCGTTTCAAACTTTTTAATTGCTGAAGAACTGCAAATTTATCATGTTGTTTTAAATATCGGAATCTTTGGGATTGTCTATTTAGCTTTTTTTGGCTTTTTGGTTCTACACGAGTTTGGTCTATTTAAAAATATTGTTACTTTAATAGCTACATTAATAGCGATAATGGTGATTTTGTTTGTTGGTTTATTAGTCTTATCTTTGTTGCAGCAAATATATGGTTTTTTAGAACAAGTTTATAAAGAATACATAATGAGGACGTCTTAGGAGGATAGAAATGAGAAACTTGATTATTAAAATTGTTATTTCAGCCTTACTAATAATATCACTTATAGTTGGCATAACTATTCTTTTAGCGCGTCAAAAGCCTAAATTTCCAACAAGGGAACCATATGATAAATCACATTATGTTTATGTAGAAGATTATTTAGAAGATACTATTGTTATGGATAATAACAATTTCAGATTTATCTTAAACACCGATACAACAACTTTTGAATTATTAAATAAAAAAACAAATACAATTTGGTATTCAAATGCTTATAATCCTCTCTTAGATGTTCCTTATGATACGAAAGAATTATTTGTTTTATATTATGAAAGACAACTAGAAGCCTCCAAAGCGATTTCTATTAATGATGAATCAGTGAGTTATCAAAGATATGCTTTTTATCAAAAAGATAATATCCTAGAAATCCTTTATGAAGTTGGCGGCAAACATAATGTTTCAATGTCAGATTTGCCAAAAATAATAGGTAAAAATGATTATGAAAATAAAGTTTTAGAACCGTTAGAAGAAAAAGCCTTAACTGATTCAAATATAAGAAGGCAATTGAGTTTTTTAAAAAGGCAGTTTGTGTTTGTTGAAGCCCAAAACTACTATCAACTTAGAACGCAGGTTAGCCAAGATTCAATAGATATTGTTTATGATTTATTATTTAGAGAATCGCTTTATACTTTTGACGATTTTATTGCAGATGCAGAAAAATATGGCTTTGAGTCAGCAAAAAAAATACCATATTTTGAATTTGTAATTGCTTACGAACTTAATGAAGATGGTTTTAGCATTAAACTTAAAAATGAATCAATTTTTGAGGAAGAGGATTTTCCTATTGCTTATATTGATATTTTACCCTATTTTGGTGCTGGGAAAATGGGTGATAATGGTTATACGGTTATCCCTGATGGAAGCGGTGTTTTAATTGATCATAATAATAACAAATATGACACCTTAAATTATGAAAAGAGAATTTATGGTTCTGATTTAGCGATTGGTAGTGCGGAGTCAATTAAGCCAGAAACACAAGAAATTATTAATTTACCAATGTATGGGTATAATTTAAATGGCGAATCTTATCTTAATATTATTGAAGAAGGCGAGTTTATGACTAGCGTTCGTGCGGGTTTTAAAACAGAAAAAAGTGGCGGTGAATTGAAACAAAAAATTCCTTTTATTCACTACCGCTATTATTTGCGTGAAAGAGATGCCTTTGAGTTTACTTCTTTAACAACAACTCATCCTGTTACTACTTATACGAGGGAATATAATAAGGAAGATTTTAAAGCTAAATATCTCTTTTTGGAAAAGCCATCTTACTATGATATGGCACATGCTTATCAACAATATATAGTAACAAAATATCAGTTGGAAAAGATAACAATTGAACCGAATTTACATTTAACGTTACTAGGCGGGTATCAAGAAACAAAATATGTTTTGGGATATGCAAAAGAAGTAGTTAAACCACTTACTAAAAGTGAAGATATTATTAAAATAGTAAATGAATATCAAGAAAAAGGCCTTGATAATCTCGCAATTAGTTATCAAGGTTTTAGTAATGGTGGACTTAATTCAACAATTATGAATCGTATATCTTATGATAAGAGTATTGCTAGAGAAAGAGATTTAAAAAGAACAATAAATAAGTTAAACGAACAAAACATTAATATTTATTTAGAGTTCATAACGCAACAAGCTTATACAAATAAAAGAATTAAAAAAAGCGAATATTTGTTAAATATCTTTCAAGAAAAAGTAAAAAGATATCCATATAATGAGGCAACTTCTTTAAGCGATAAAAATGAAGTTGAAAGATACATTCTTAACAAAGAAGCAACAAATAAAATTATCGATTTTGCCAGTAAATATAATAAAAAGTTAAATAATAATACGCTTGCGTTAACAGATTTTGGGCAAAGATTGGCAACTGATTTTACCATCAATAAGGTAACTTTTAGGAATGATTATGCTAACTCTATTATTGATAAATTAAAAGAATATGATGATCAAGAAATTTTATTAAGAAATCCTAATTTATACGCACTTTTATGGGGTGATGTAATTTTAGATTTGCCTACTGTGGGAACGTTGCATAAAATTGTTGATTATTCAATACCGTTTTTACAACTTGTTTTTAATGGTTATAAAACATATGCTGGAGCAAGTATAAATACTTCAAGCAATCGTTCTTTAAATTGGCATTTCTTAAAAGCCATGGAGACCGGAAGTTTAATTCAATATACATTATCTTACTTGCCGACGTATGATTTAGCAGAGACAAGTTATTCTAAATATAATAGCGTTTATTATAAAAATTGGTTAGATAATAGTGTTGACTTTCAAAAAAGATTGGAAGAATTACAGATTTATCAAGCTATTATTGTAAACCATGAAACTTTAAACAAACAAGGTTCAATAGTTAAAGTGACTTATAGTAATGGGATTGCTATTACAATCAATTATGAATTAGAGACTTATACCTTGGGAGGATAGTAGTATGAAAAAATATCAAGAAAACGAACTTCTCGAAATAAAAGAAAAAACTCTTCACCAACAAGAAAAATTAAAAGCAAAAGCGTTTAAAAATGAAACTAAAATAAATCGTCTTTTAAAATTAAAAACAACGAGAAGACGAACTAAACAAATTGTTGCTTTAAATGAAAAAAATCAAATGCTCTCAATAAGAGATAAAAGATTATCGGAAAAACTAATTTTAATTGAAAAGCAAACTTTAAGTAAAGAAAACATTTTTAAAAAATTCGGAAAGTGGTTTAAAAATATTCCTTATTCAAAACAATTAGTAATTTGGGGAATTATCTTTTTAATTCCTTGGTTAATAGGAATGTTGATTTTGTTTTTGCCTTCATTTTTCCAAACTATTTGGTGGAGTTTTTTTGAGGTTGCTCCTGAAGGAAGAACTTTATCATTTAAATTTGTTGGTATTGAAAATTATAAGTTCTTAATACAAGGCTATGTTATCGATAGTAGTAGAATATTCCTTTCAGAATTAGTTTTATTTGTTCAAAATCTAATAATTGATTTACCAATTATAATTATCTTTTCTATTTTAATTGCTGTCTTATTAAATAAAAAATTTAAAGGGCATACGATTGTAAAAGCAATCTTCTTTATTCCTGTCATTTATAATTTAACTTTAATAAATGATACTTTGACTGGTGGCTTTGGCGAATACTTAACCGAACAAAGTACTGCTAATATTTTGTTTGTTGAGCAATTTACCTGGTTTTTCTTAGACTTAGGTTTAGGTCAAGATTTAATAGAGATAGTGATGAATGCAGTGGGAAGAATTTTCATGATAATAAATTTATCGGGGATTCAAATTTTAATTTTTATTGCAGCGATTCAATCGATACCAGAACACTTATATGAAGCAGCTAAAATTGAAGGAGCGACCAAGTATGAAATTTTTTGGAAAATAACTATCGCTATGATTACACCATTGATTTTAACTGCCGCCATTTATACGGTAATTGACAGTTTTGCCAGGGCTCCTATTTTTAGGTTTATAAAATATGCAACCACGAGCAATAAATATGGTTTAGCTGCTAGTATTTCAGTACTATATTTTTTGATTAATATTGCTATAATTGGGCTAATTTATGCATTGATGAGAAAGAGAGTATTTTATTATGAAGACTAATAATAATTCTTGGATTAACAGACAATTCCAAACCTTAAAAACAAAATCAAGCAATTTTTATCAAAGGCGTTTAATAACTAAGGATAAAAGAGTGATTTTATATGGAAAAATGGGTGGGTTTTTAGGCTTAGTCTTAAAATACTTTTTATTGTATGCGTTGGCATTTATTATTCTTTATCCATTAATTCAGCAGTTTGCAGTAGCTTTAAGACATCCGAAAGATATTAACGATCCATTGGTTTTATGGATACCTAATGAGTTTTCTCTCTTAAATTTTAAAGTAGCTTTTATCGTATTAGATTACGGTAAGTCTTTGCTAAACTCTTTAGTCTTATCTATAGGGGTAACTTTATTACAATTGTTTGTTTGTGCTTTAGCAGGATATTCATTTGCGAGACTTAAATTCAAGGGTCAAAAGCTTTTGTTTGGTCTTGTTTTAGCAACGATTGTTATAGCTCCAACGACAATTGAGTTACCTTTGAAAAACTCTTTAATAAATTTTTTAGGTACTGGTAAAAATCTTATTGGTAAACCTTTTGTTTTATATATGTTTGCTTTTTTAGGTCTTGGCGTAAAGGCAGGAATATTTATTTATCTTTTTAGGCAGTTTTTTAAAAACGTCCCTAAGGAGTTAGAAGAAAGCGCCTATATTGACGGCTGTAATCCTATTCAAACATTTTTTAGAGTAATGTTGCCAAATGCTAAGGGAGCTATTATTTTAACAGTGATATTAACTTTTGTTTGGACTTGGAATGATACCTATTATATTTCTAATTTTGTGACAACAGCGAATTTTGATTTTAATACGTTAACAACGAAAATAATGGGGGTGAGAAATTCAATTGTCTATGCTTTACAAACAGCGAATGTTTGGCAACTTTTTGATTCGAATGTAAATGAAAATCCGCTTTTCACTTCGATGATTTTAAACACTGCAGCTATTTTAACGATGATACCGCTAATAATAATTTATTTTTTAGTGCAAAAAGCGTTATTTACCGAAGGTGTTGAAAGAAGTGGAATTGTTGGTTAAAAATAAAAGGAGGAAGTATGAAAAAGTTTTTTATGATAACTATTATAATGTTATCGCTTATTGTTGTAGGAGGATGTAAAAAAGATGGTGATGATAATGAATTTGATTTAGGTGGTATCGAGTTTGTTATTATGGTTAATAATGCTTTAACTGCTGATCCAAGAAGTTCCACTTATGAAAAAATGTTTAGAGATGAGAAAATTAATAAAATCACTGAGGTTGAAGAAAAATATAATATCAAAGTGGTTTATAAAACGTACCCAGGAACTGCTACATGGGGCGGGGCGAGAGAAAGATGGATTATTGAACAAGGAAAAGATGCGGAGGTACCACCACATGTCTTTGAAATACCATCAACGAGTGTGGCTAAATTGGCACTTGAAAAGGCAATTAGTCCCTTAGACGACTATATAATGGCCTATGGTTCTGATAAGTTCACGGAAAGTAAAAAGAATTTTGGTTTGGCGTTAGGTAATTATTATGCTTATGATGATTTATATCCTTTTGCTGATGAAGGTTTGTATTATAATTCTACTTTACTAGGGCAAGTGTTAGATAAAAACAGGAGTACTGAACCGACTGATTTATGGTTTGAAGGAAAATGGGATTGGGATGCTTTTAAATCTTTAGCCTTAGAGTTAAAGGATAAGCTTGATCATGAAAGAAGCCAGGAAGATGGAGGTCCTCAATATGTTTTAGGTGGAAGAACTTATAATTATATTTATAGTATGGTTGGTGCGAACGGTGTTTCTATTATTGATGGTGATTTAGATGTTCACGTCAATTCTGCTCCTTTTGTCGACTTGGTTGATTTTTTAAATGAACTATATGAGGTAGATGGAATGTGGATAGATAATGCGCCCCTTAACAATGCTTCTCAGCCGGAGTTTAAACAAGGAAACGTTATTTTCCAAAATGGTCAATCATGGCATATTAAAGGCGGAAACAAATGGGGCGGTGCTGATTTTGAGATTAACTTCGTTCCTTGGCCTAAAGGACCTAATATCAAAGAAGATATGTCCAATTATCGTGTTTCAATGATTAATGGAACAAGTCTCCATGTGATATCTTCAGCATATTCTAAGGCATTAATACCTCCAGGGTATGAAGACTTGATGATTCATGATGAAACTATTTTTAAAATTTGGGCCGATATGCAATATTTTGGTGAAAACATTGAAGCTATTGAGGATGACTTTTATAATGTTGTTTTATTACCTAGTTATCCGACAGAAAAATCTCGTGAGGCTCATTTAGATGTTTTCCGTTTAGCTTATCCAGATTATTTTTATACTTTAGATAATGCTAAATATGAAGATGAATATAGTTATATGATTACATTACAATCCGCGGTTAGATTTGGTGAAGTTAGAGCGAAAATGGAGTCTTTAGAATCGGAAATTAAAGCTAATTTAATTCAAGTGTATCGTCTTCCAGAAGACTATTTTGATAAAGATTAAAAAATGAAAAAGTTTTTAAGTTTTGTTTTATTGTTGTTGATACTAGGCGGTTGTGATAAAAATAAAATTGATAAAAAATATTATGAAGATACCATTCCGCCTGTTTTACAACTACAGTCGGGTTACTCAAAAGTAATAATTTATGAAAATGATGAGATTGATATTTTTGGTGGGCTGATGGCAATTGATAATTTAGAGGGAAACATTACTGATAAAATCGCGGTAGATAAAGGCGACTTTGATAATAGTGTTGTTGGCGAGTATCAGTTAGTATTTTATGTTTCTGATTTAGCTAACAATGTCTCTAATTTTATTTATAAAACTATAATTGTTAGAAGGAGGTTTGAAATTATTGCAAAATATCCTATTTTTAACGGAATTATTGAAAATGAAATAAGTCCAGAAACCGAAGGTTGTTTTAAGGGGGCTTATTATTTAAAAGTATTATCAGCTCAAGATTATTGGTTTGGAATTGAAGCTGAAGTTACTTTGCCAATGTATGATATTAATCGTTATGAAGATGATTATCAGTCAAATTTGCCAGCAGATCCAAACTATAAAAACATGGATACGCCATCACTATATTTGGGTGGAGAAGCTCAATATCAAACTGACGATGGTTTGGCTTTAATGCCAGTGATTTTAGGAAATAAAACAATTTCTAAAGGCTCACTAGCATATCGACCCTTTTGGAGATATACATCTAATAAAGATATAGATGAAGGCCCTTATGATTTAGAAAATGAGAGAAGGTACTCTGTTGGTTGCACACAAGAAGGTGCGGTTAAAAATTGTTACGCTCATTGGCATTATCTAGACACTGAGTTTTATTATTTGCCCGGTGATAGAGTGAGAATGATTGTTGTTGTAGTGGAGACAGGCAAGTTGCAACTTCAAATTGAAGTCTTAGAAAAATCTACTTTGGAATATTCAGTTAATTTAAGAAAAGAACATAACTGGAAAGATCCAGAAAATTTTATTTCTCCTGTTTTCTCCTCGCCAGGCTATGGTTTTGATACTAAAACTAAGTTTAAAAGAGTAAATGCGATTGATCAATTAGGCAACGAAAAGCAGGATGTTATTCCTACTACAACTGAGATATTTGAAGCCGTTTGGCATAATACTTATTTATATAGAAAAATTGCTGGTACAGTTTATCGAGTACCAATGAATCAAGCAAGGGCGGCAGTAATGGAATGCCCTAATAGTAGCTATATTGATGCTTCAAATATCGATGAGTTTGGAGGGCAAGTAGTTAAGCTTAATAATAACTGAGAGGGGGAGTTATGAAAAAGTCGTTAATGGTAATAATAGTGTTTTTATTGTTTTTTATTGTTGGTTGTAAGAAAGAAACATCTAATTATGATTTGGGGGGAATTGACTTTGTAATTATGGTGAATGACGCCCTTACTGCAGACCCTCGCAACCTGCGATATGAAAGAATGTTTCAAGAGGAAAAGATTGCAAAAATTAATTTTGTTGAAGAAAAATATAACATTAACATTGTTTACCGAACTTACCCAGGAACTTCGACATGGGGCGGAGCTCGAGAAAGATGGATTATTGCTCAAGGTAAAGATGCACAAATCCCACCTCATATCTTTGAAATCACTTCAATAAGTATTCCAACACTGGCACTTAACAAGGCTATTAGCCCCCTTGATAATTATTTAGAAACATACGGTGATAAGAAATTTTGGGATGTAAAAAAGCAATATGGGTTAGTTTTGGGTAAGCATTATGGTTATGATGATAATTACCCATATGCTGATGATGGGCTTTATTATAACTCAGATTTAATGGCTCAAATATTGGGTAATAGTAGAAAAACTGAGCCAACACAACTATGGTTGGAAGGTAAATGGGATTGGGAGGCTTTTGAGTCTTTGGCTATGGAAATGAAAGATAAGCTCAATCATGAAAGAAGCCAAGAAGAAGGCGGTCCACAATATGTTTTAGGGGGAAGAACTTATAATTATTTATATGGAATGGTTGGAGCTAATGGAACAGCTATTGTCGATAATGATTTTAAAACATATTTAACAGAAGAACCGTTTTTAGATACCGTTAACTTTCTCAATAACCTTCGTGAAATTGATGGAATGTGGATTGATGATGCACCTCTTGAAAATGATTCCCAAAGAGAATTCAAACAAGGGAATGTTGCTTTTCAAAACGGACAGTCTTGGCATATAAGAGTTGATAACAAATGGAAGGGCGCTGATTTTGAAATTAATTATGTGCCTTGGCCCAAGGGACCTAACATAAAAGAAGATTTTTCAAATTACTATGTTTCTATTGTTGCAGGTAACTATACTTTTGTAATTTCATCAGCATATTCAAAATCATTAGTACCAGAAGGTTATGAAGATTTAATGTTGCACGATGAAATGATATTTAAAATATGGGCCGATTTACAATATTTCCCGCAATCGATAGCTGATATCAAAGATGATTTTTATAATACTATTTTATTGCCTTATTATGCAACTGAAGACTCAAGAAAAGCACATTTAGAAGTTTTTGAGAGACCGCAATCAGATTTGTTTTATTCTTTAGACGAATCAAAAAATCATGTTGATGGGTCATATATGATTAGAATTCAAAATGCTATTCGATTTGGTGATACTAGAGCAAAAATGGAATCTTTAGAATCAGAATTACGTGAAACAATAATTGAAAAATATCAATTACCAAAAGATTATTATAAGTAAAGCAGCAACATAAACTAAAGAGAAGGAGAAAACATACAAAATTAATGTGTTGCTAGAAATGTATGTGTAAAGGAAAAATGAAAAAAACAATATTAACTTTTTTATTAATGTTCACTATTATCTTTATAGGCGGATGTGATAAAAAACCGCCTTCAAATGGGGATGGTGAATATGATTTAGGTGGCATTGATTTTGTTATTATGGCTAATAACGCTATTACTGCTGATCCAAGAAGTGCTCAGTATGAAAGAATGTTTAAAGAAGAAAAAATTGCTAAAATTGCTGAGGTAGAAAGAAAATATAATATCAAAGTAGTTTATAAAACTTATCCAGGAACTGCAACTTGGGGAGGGGCAAGAGAAAGATGGATTATTGACCAAGGAAAAGATGCTGAAATACCGCCTCATGTTTTTGAAATTACTTCTGTTAGTATTCCTAATTTGGCGTTAAAAAAAGCAATTAGTCCTATTGATGACTATATTGAAGCTTATGGTTCAAATAAATTTTGGGATATTAAAAAACAATATGGATTAGTTTTAGGGAAACATTACGGTTATGATGATAATTATCCTTTTGCTGATGACGGGCTCTATTATAATTCAACCTTATTAGGAAAGGTTTTAAATGAAAGTAGAAAAACAGAGCCGACAGATTTATGGTTAGAAGGTAATTGGGATTGGGAAGCCTTTAAAACTTTGTCGCTGGAACTAAAAGATAAACTTGATCATGAAAGAACCCCAGAGCAAGGTGGCCCTCAATATGTTTTAGGGGGAAGAACATATAATTATTTATATGGAATGGTTGGCGCTAATGGTACAGCTATTGTTGATGAAAATCTTAATACTCATTTAACTGAAGAACCCTTTTTAGATGTAATGACTTACTTGCATAGTCTTTATGAAGTATCAGGAATGTGGATTGACGACGCTCCCTTAGATAATGCTTCTCAACCGCAATTTAAACAAGGGAATGTTGTTTTCCAAAACGGACAATCGTGGCATATTAAGGGCTCTAACAAATGGTTGGGTGCTGATTTTGAAATAAACTTTGTTCCTTGGCCAAAAGGACCAAACATTGAGGAAGATATGTCTAATTATCGCGTATCAACAATTAATGGAAATTACACTTTTGTTATTTCATCTGCTTATTCAAAAGCTAATATTCCTGCAGGATATGAAGATATGATGATTCATGATGAAACTATTTTTAAAATTTGGGCTGATATGCAATATTTCCCTGAAAGCATCACAGAAATAGAAGATGATTTTTATAATGTTGTTTTACTGCCAAGTTATCCTACTGAGAAATCTAGGGAAGCACATTTAAGTGTTTTTAGCATGCCTTATCCAGACTTGTTTTACTCTTTAGATGAATCTAAAAATCATGAAGAAGGAGCTTATATGTTGGATATTCAAAATGCTATTCAATTTGGTGATGAGAGAGCAAAAATGGAATCTTTAGAGTCGACATTAAGGGCGATGCTAATTCAAAGATATAATTTACCAGAAAATTATTATGATGAGTAGTAATAAAAAGATAATAGTCTGGTTAATAGCTTTTTTAAGTGTTATTTTGGTAGCTTGTCAAAATGATAATGAAAAATATTTAAACGATAAAATTCCTCCGGTTTTAAGAGTTGAATCGGGATATAGTAACGCCATTATTTATCAGGGCGAAGAAATTAATCTTTTTGAAGGTTTAGTGGCCATTGATAATTTAGAAGGTGATATAACCGATAAAATAGAAGTTGACAGTGGCGATTTTGACAAAGATATAGTCGGAACTTATGAAGTGATCTTTTATGTTAAAGATAGAGCACAAAATGTTTCTAATTTTATTTATAAAACAATTGAGGTAAGAAGAATGTATACAATATTAGAAAGATATCCTATTTACTCTGGAGTCATAGAGAACGAAATATTCCCAACAGTAGAAAATTGTTTTCCAGGAGCTTTTTATCATAAAGTTAATTCATCTAAAGATTATTGGATTGGTATTGAGGCCGAAGTAACGTTACCTTTTTACAAAATTGATCGCTATCAAAGTGATTTCGATGCTACCCTGCCAGCAGATCCAAATAAGAAAAACTTAGATAATCCGTCCCTTTACTTTGGCGGAAATGCCCGGCTTGAATCAGATGTTGGCCTTTCGATGTCATTAGTGCTTTTAAAAGATGGCTCAATAAGCGTAGGATCTTATGCGTTTAGGCCATTTTGGCGCTATATTACTAATAAAGATTATGATTTAGGCACCTATGATCGACTAAATGGGAGGTTTTATGCTGTTAGTTGTACCGGTTCAGGAACTCAAAGGAATTGTTTTGGGCAATGGGATTATCAAGATACCCAATATTATTACTTACCGGGAGATAGATTAAGAATAGTAGTCGCATCTCCAGAACCAGGGAAAATGCAATTACAAATTGAAGTAATTGAAAAATCAACACTAGCATACTCATTGGAATTAAGAAGTGAAAATGGATGGAAGGATCCTGAAAACTTTATTTCACCAATTTTTTCTTCACCGGGACAAGGAACGAATATCAAAACGAGTTTTAAAAGAGTAAATGCGATAGATCAAGTTGCCAATGAAGGAAAACCAGCAACAAGCACGACCACAGAGGTATTTGATACAATTTGGCATAACACATATTTATATAGAGTAATTGACAATCAAATACATCGTATTCCAATGACGAAAGAAAGAGCAGCTATTATGGATTGTCCAAATCCTAACTTTATTTCCAGAACAGAGCTTGATAAAAATGGTGGTGAAGTGATTTCAATTCATCCAAATAGGGAGGATTAAAAAAAGTGAAAAAAATTATTGTTTTGCCTTTAGATGAAAGACCATGTAACTATAATTTTAATTATTTAATGGCGCTAGAAACAAATTATGAGATAATAAGGCCACCTTTAAATATTTTAGGGGATAAGAAAAAGCCAGGTAATATTAACAAAATAAATCAGTGGTTAAAAGAAGTAAGCCAGGATGCTTACGGAGCAATTATCGCTGTTGATACTTTAGTTTATGGAGGAATTGTCCCTTCAAGGCTTCATTATGATGATGTTTCAACGTTAAAGGCGCGTTTAGAAACATTAAAAGAAATTAAAAGACAAAATAAAGATATTAAATTATTTGCATATAACCTATTGATGAGAAATCCCGCTTATTCATCTAGTGAAGAAGAACCCGATTATTATGAGACCGAAGGTAGAAACATCCACCTATTTGGTGTTTATCAACATAAAATTGAAATTGGGGAAATAACAGATACAGAAAAAGAGTCATATGAAAAAATTAAAAAAACTATTAATTATGATAATTTAAATGATTATTTAACAAGAAGAGAAAAAAACATTGAAATCAATAAAGAATTTTTGCAGTATGTTAAGAAGGAGATAATAGACTTTGCGATTATTCCTCAAGATGATTCATCGCCTTACGGTCTGACCGCGAAGGATCAACAAACAATTAGAAAACAAATATCTACTTTAGGAATCCAATTGAAATGTTATATGTATCCTGATGCTGATGCAGTAACAAATAGTCTTTTATCAAGAATGATAATGAGCGACAACAATCTCACTCCTAAAGTATATTTGAGATATTCTAGTGTTAATGCAGGCTCTATCATCCCCCAATATGAAGATAGATATTTAGAAGAGACCCTTAAATATCATATTTTAACTGCAGGTGGAATGATTACCGCCAGCGAAGATAATGCTGATGTGATTTTACTAGTTAATTCCCCTTCAACCAATATGATGGGAGCTTATAACCAGCATATTAAAACCATTTACTATGATGCTTTTAGGACTCTTATTGAACATGTTGAATATGCTAATTACGCGATTAATGTTCTTGAAAAACCGGTTGTTATTGCTGATGTAGCTTATGGCAATGGAGGAGATATTGAATTTTTTAATTTACTTAATCAAAAGGATTTGCTTTATAAGGTATCAAGCTATGCCGGTTGGAATACTTCCTCTAATACATTAGGGACAGCAATCCCTTATGGTTTTATTAATTTAATCTATCCGAATCGAGATTCAAGATTTGATTTCTTGTCACTTCGTTATGTTGAGGATATTGGTTATTGTAGCGTTGTGAGGCAAAAAATAATTAGCGAATTAAAAGAACCGTATCATCGTTTTTATCTTGATGGTAAAAAAGGAAAAATAGTTTCTGATATTAAAAAAGGACTGGATGATTTTATAAAAGAAGAATTAAATAATGAAGAGAGGGAGATTATTATTAAAGATATATATTCCCCTTGGAACAGGACATTTGAAGTGGGTTTAACAGTAAAATACAGAGAAAAGAAGTGACATTATATGATATATGATTGCATTGTGTATGGTGGTTCTCTTGGTGGTGTATTAGCAAGCTATACTCTTGCTAAAAGTGGTAAAAAAACGTTATTAATTGAACAAACGAAATGGATTGGTGGTCAACTTACTAATCAGGGAGTTCCTTTGGATGAGCATCCTTTTATTGAGGAAACAGGCTGTTCAAACACTTATCGAAAATTTCGCGATTCGATTAGAACCCACTATAGGAATAATCCGTCAATAAAAGAAATGTATAGAAATAAAAAAGTTTTTAATCCTGGTGGAGGGTGGGTTACGAGGCTTGCCTTCCAACCACAGGAAGCCTTGACTTATTTCGAAAACTTGTTAAAGCCTTTTGTTGAAAGAGGAACATTAACAATATTAACAGAAACAATAGTTAATAAAGCAATAAAAAACAGCAATATTATTAAAGGTGTTCATTTTAATCATCAAGGAGAAGATTTTTATGCAGAGGCTAAATATTTTATTGACGCTACTGATTTAGGTGATTTGTTGCCTTTAACAAAGACAAAATATTTTACTGGAGCAGAAAGTTTTTCAGAAACGAATGAGCCTAGCGCCCCTCAAGAAGCTGATCCGTTGGATATGCAACCAATTACTTGGGTTTGTGCTTTGGGTTTTAGTAAAAATAATAAAATTAAAATTGATAAACCGTCTCAATATGATTTTTTTAAAAATCAGATATTACCATTTAATAAACCACTGCTAAGCTGGTACGTAGCAGGACTTGATAATAAGACGTATCGAAAATTATCTTTTTTACAGCCTAGCGAGACAGCAGAAGGATTGTTTCATTACCGTAAAATTATTGATAAAACAAAATTTGAAGAAGGATACTTTCCGTATGATGTTTCTTTAATAAATTGGCCTCAAAACGATTATATTTTTGGCAATATCATTGAAGTGACTAATAAAGAAGAAAATAAAAAGTGTGCTCAAGAACTAACTTTATCGTTAGCATATTGGCTTCAAAATGAAGCACCAAGGGATGATGGTGGTATTGGTTATCCGGAAGTTTTCTTAGTTCCTGAAATCTTAGGAACTAAATCAGGATTGGCACTCGCCCCTTATATTAGAGAGTCACGAAGAATTAAAGCCCTTTACACTATTAAAGAACATGAAATAGCGAAAAAACATGCCAAGAAAGCACCGAATTATTTTGATTCTGTTGGGGTGGGCTTGTATCCAATTGATTTACATATGACAATTAATTCTAAAACACATCTCTATGAAGATGTTTATCCTTTTCAAATCCCCCTAGGAGCGTTAATACCAGTAGAAACTGTCAATTTGATAGCTGGCGCGAAAAATATTGGTACCACGCACCTTACTAATGGTTGTTATCGATTACACCCAGTTGAATGGAATATTGGTGAATCAGCTGGACACTTCGTCTCTTTTTGTTTAGATATGAATCTAACACCTAAACAAATATATCAATCAGAAGAATTAATTAAGCAATTTCAAGAAATATTAATTTTGGAAGGCGTTCAATTAAAATGGGACGAAAAATATTTGGTGAAATAAGATGAAAACATTGACAAAAAGGGTAATTGCAGAAAAAGATGTTTCCTTTAAGATAATAGAACCTTTTATAACTGCACAAAAAATTAATGTTGACAGTTTTTATACAAATAACAAACCGATTGCGCCACCTTGTTTTTTAGGAGCTTATTATCGAAAATGCTTTTCATCAAAGGAAGATTGGTTAGGAATTGAAGGCGTTGTTAGGTTAGGAGAATTTATTCCTGATGAAAGAAGGTTTCAGTCAGATGGAAGGGTTGATTATGAAAGATATTTGGATAATCCATCAATTTATCTTGGAGGTAAAAGTTTAACAGAATCTGATGCAGGGTTAAACTTTAATGTTGGACATGAATCGATTCAAGATATTAAGATGCTGAACTACGGCTCGAAAAAAGTTGCCTACAGGCCATTTTATCGATACATTTATTCTGAAGTTATTGATGATAATGGTAATGTTACAAGAATTAATAAAAATATTTGGAAAGTGGCGTCTCCGCTAGACTTTGATTATTATTATTTTCCTGGTGATGTAGTTAAAATGAGTGTTTATAGCCCTTTAGAAAATTATTTACAACTGAGAATTGAAGTTTTAGAGGAAACCAAGATAGAAAAATATCAAAAAAAAAGAAAAAAATATCAATTAAAAGGTAAACCGAAGGTATATTACAGCCCTTTATTCTACAGTGAAGGGCATAGTAAATTAGAAGCAGAATTTAAAAGAGTAAATTCATTAGACCAATACGGTAATGAAGGTTTCATAGTAAAACCGACAAAGGCTTTAGTTAGTGAGTCTGTGTGGAAGGAAGTTTTTTTATTTAAAAAAATAAATGAGTCAATAGTGAAAATCCCCTTTTCTAGAGGACGATATGCAAGTATGATATGCCCAAACGATGAATCATTTACAATTAAGGAATTTAATAAAGATGAAGGTGGAGAAAAAATTACAATTCATCCGCAATATAGAGGTGGTAATAAATGAAAAAAGTATTAGATAAAATGAAAGAAGGGTTAATAGTAAGTTGTCAGGCGTTAGAAAATGAGCCCTTATTTGGTTCGGTTCATATGAAACAAATGGCTTTGGCTGCCCAAATCGGTGGTGCTGCTGCAATCAGAGCCAATAGTGTAGTTGATATCGTGGCGATAAAAGGAGTAACTGATTTGCCCATTATTGGGCTAATAAAAAGAAAATATAAAGACTCTTCAATTTATATTACTCCAACGATTAAAGAGATAGATGAATTGCTCGATACAGGTTGTGAAATAATTGCTCTCGATGCCACAAATAGAAAAAGCCCTGAAAAATTATCTTTAAAAGAAAGAGTAAGATATATTCATGAAAAAGGGAGATTAGCAATGGCAGATGTTTCCAATTATCAAGAAGCATTACAAGCCCAAAAAGATGGCTTTGATATTATCTCTACAACTCTTTCAGGGTATACAGATGGGCCAAAAGTTCCTTTAAAACCAGACTTTAAATTAGTCAATAAACTAGTTAAAACAATTGATAAACCTATTTTTGCAGAGGGTCGAATTAGAAATATTGGCGATATTAAAAAAATGAGAAAACAAAATCCGTTTGCAATAGTAGTTGGTAGCGCAATAACGCGCCCACAAGAAATTACAAAATGGTTTGTTGAAGCCTTAAAATAATAATATGAAAATAAATTTAAGAGATAATGAGCATTTTAAAATTTATGGTACTGACACCTTAGAGGGACCCTTTCATCGTTTTAATGAAAAGGAAATTATCAAGGTTAGTAGTGTTTCCGCGAATGTTGCTTATTTAGCAAAAAATAGCGCAGGTATTTATGCGCTTTTTTCGACTAACTCCACAATAATTAAGGTATCAGTTAAGCTTGATCAACCTCCAAACATGGTAAATATGTCTCCAATAGGGCAATGTGGAGTTGATATTTACTTATTTGATGAAAAAAAGAAAGAGTATCAGATGGTTGGAGTTGGTAAACCTCAATTAAATGAAGTTTTTTATGAAGATCGTTTGATAACTTTTAACGAGAGTTCTATGAGAAAATTTATTCTATATCTTCCGCTTTATTCAAGCGCTCAAGAAGTGTTTTTGGAATTTTCGGAAAATGCTGTTGTTAAGCCTTATTGTCATAATAACGATAAAAGAATTATTTTCTATGGGACTTCAATTTTACAAGGAGGGTGTGTTTCGAGACCAGGGCTATTATATAGTTCTATTATTACGAGAGAATTAGGAATGCCAATTTTAAATTTTGGGTTTTCTGGTTCTGCTCTATTAGAAAAAGAAGTAGCTGAAATAATTGCGAAAAGGCCTTCTCAAAAACTTTTTATTATCGATGTGGTAGCGAATGCAAGATTAGTCTTAAAGGAAAGATTAGAACCTTTTATTAAAGAATACCGTAAGTATCAAAAAAAGACTCCTATTATTATTACTAATCGAATTCCTTTTGCTTTTGACAAGTTTGATAAAGATTTAAAAGAAGAATTATTAAGATTAGATGATTATATGGCTAAAGTTGCAAGTCAACAAGAAAATGTTTATTTTGTTGATGTTTACCGGATGTTTAAAAATAATGTTTCAGAAATAACTTGTGATACCATTCATTTAAATGATTATGGGGCTTATCAATTTGCAGGAATAATGATGGAAATAATGAAAAAACACTTATAACAAAGGCGAATTTATTGAATTTTTAATTTTTTGAGAGAATTTTGATTTCGATCTTAATATTCTACTTAGTGAAATGTTTTTTTTGTTGCATAATATACTATTATGTGTTATATTTAATAAGGCATTAAAAAGCATGCTTAAACAGTTTTTTTCCTAGTGCCGCTAAGGTGGAAAAAGATGCAAGTTAAGCAGAAGAATAAACAAATGGAGGAAGAAAAAATGTCAGTAGTTTCAATGAAACAATTATTAGAAGCGGGTGTTCACTTTGGTCACGCGACTAAAAGATGGAATCCCAAAATGGGTAAATACATTTACACAGCGAGAAATGGTATCCATATTATTGATTTAAAGTTAACTGCGGAAGAAATTGAAAAGTCTTATAAGTTAGTCTTTGATGTAGTTAGCGATGGTGGTAAAGTGCTCTTTGTAGGAACGAAAAAACAAGCCCAAGAAGCAGTTTATGAAGAGGCAATTAGAACAGGTCATTTTTATGTTAATCAACGATGGCTGGGAGGTACTTTAACTAATTTTAAAACAATTAGAAGAAGAATAAGAAGATTAAAAGACTTATTTGAGATGGAAGAAAAAGGAACCTTCGAACTGTTGCCTAAAAAAGAGGTAGTTGGTCTCATTAAAGAACGTGACCGTTTAGAAAAGTTTTTATCAGGAATTAGTGAAATGGAAAGAATTCCGGATGTCGTTTTTATTGTCGATCCTAGAAAAGAAATCAATGCAATTAGAGAAGCTCGAAAGCTTAATATCCCCGTTATTGGAATTGTTGATACTAATTGTGATCCTGATGAAGTTGATTATGTTATTCCTGCTAATGATGACGCCATGAGAGCGGTTAAACTTATTACACATATTATTGGTAATGCAATAATTGAAGCCCAAGGTGGAGTTGTTGAGAAATATGAAGATGATGAAGTAGTTGATTTGGAAGACTCTAATAAAGAAGAAACAACTAAAAAAGAAGTTATTACAGGTTATCATACACATGAAAAGGAATTAGTAGAAGAAGCTAAAGAACTCACAGTTGAAGTTAAAGAGCACGTTATTGAAGTCAAAGAAGAAAAAGTAACTGAAAAAATAGATTACAATAATTTCAAAGTAGCCGAACTTAGAGAAATGGCGAAAGAAAAAAACATTGATAAATATTCAACGTTAAGAAAAGCTGAATTAGTTGAAGCATTAGAAAATTATGAAGGGGATAATTAATATCCCTTTTCTTTAAAAAAATAAAAGAAAAACAGGAGGATTACAATCATGGTAACAGCAAAACAAGTAAAAGAATTAAGAGATATCACAGGAGCAGGAATGCTTGACTGTAAAAAAGCCTTAGAAAGTAGTAATGGCGATATTGAGAAAGCAATTGTTTATTTAAGAGAAAAAGGCATGGCAAGTGCTGCTAAAAAAGAAGCTAGAATTGCAGCAGAAGGATTATGTAATGGCGTCATAACAGGAAATTCTGTAATTTTATATGAAGTCAACAGTGAAACTGATTTCGTCGCTAAAAATGAAAAGTTTTTAGGATTATTAGAAGAAGTAGGTGAAGCTTTAAGCGCTGGCAACATTGATTCTACTGAAGCAGCTTTAAAATATGAATATAAAGATAAAACGATTGAAACATTATTAAAAGAAGCTACTGCAACAATCGGTGAAAAAATCACTTTAAGAAGAGTAACTAGAATAGTTAAAGAAAACGAACAAACTTTTGGTTTTTATAAACATATGGGCGGTAAGATAGTTTCATTAGTAGTAGTTGAAGGTAGTGAAGAGGTTGCTAAAAACTTAGCAATGCACGTTGCTGCTCAAAAGCCAGCTTACTTAACAGAAAAAGATATCGATGATGAATTTATTAAGTCGGAAAGACAAATTCTTTTAAATCAAGCTCTAGCAGAAAACAAAGAAGAAGCAAAACCAAAACCTGACAACATTATCGAAAGGATTGTAGAAGGAAGATTAAATAAACAATTAAAAGAAATATGTTTAGTTTATCAACCGTATGTTAAAGATCCTAACATTTCTGTAGCAGAATATTTAAAAACTGAGAAAGCGCAAATACTTAAATTTGTAAGACTTGAAGTAGGCGAAGGAATTGCTAAAAGAGAAGAGGATTTCGCCGCTGAAGTAGAAGCTCAACTTAAAGGCGTATAATAATGTATAAGCGCGTCATTATTAAAGTGAGCGGAGAAGCGCTCAAAGGCGACACCATGCATGGAATTGACCCCAAAACAATGCTAAAAATTGCTCGAGACATTAAAGAGGTCCATGATTTAGGAGTAGAGATTGGAATTGTTGTTGGAGGCGGTAATATTTGGCGAGGAAAATCCGCTGCGAGCCTTGGAATGGACAGAGCTCAAGCCGACTATATGGGGATGTTAGCAACCATAATGAATGGATTAGCATTACAAGACGCTTTAGAAAAACTAAACGTTCCCTCTCGAGTAGCGAGTGCAATCGAAGTTAATCAAGTTTCGGAAAGATATATTAGAAAGAAAGTTGAAAAGCATTTAAAACTTAAAACAGTTTACATCTTTGTCGGTGGAACTGGATCTCCTTATTTTACAACTGATACAGCAGCCGCCCTTAGAGCTGCAGAATTAAATGCAGAAGTAATCTTAATGGGGAAAAATGGTGTTAGTGGTGTTTATGATAAAGACCCTAAAAAATATCAAGACGCGATTATGTTTAATGAGTTAACTCATAAATTTGTTTTAGAACAAGGTCTAGAAATTATGGATTCAACGGCTGCTAGTCTTTGTAAGGAAAATAAAATTGATTTAATTGTCTTTAATATTGAAGAAGAAGGCAATTTGAAAAAAGCAGTATTAGGTAAAAAAGTAGGTACGAAAGTAACCTAAAAAGGAGGAATTATGACTGAACAAGCAGATTTACTATTAATAGAAATTGAAGAGAAAATGGAAAAGAGCTTAGAAGGAACAATAAATGAATATCATACTATTAGGACAGGACGCGCTCATCCAGCCTTATTGGAAGGAATTTTAGTAGAATATTACGGAGTTGATACTCCAATTAAGCAAATCTCCTCGATTACTGTTCCAGAAGGAAACCAACTTTACATTAAGCCTTATGATAAAACAGTTTTAAAAAAGTTGGAATATGCAATTGGCACTTCACAATTAGGATTAACGCCTCAAAATGATGGTGTTGGAATCAGACTTATTTTGCCTAAATTGACTGAAGAAAGAAGAAAAGAATTAGCAAAAGAAGTGGAAAAACTCCAAGAAAAAGGTAAGGTTTCCATTAGAAATATTAGAAGAGAGGGTAATGATCAAATGAAAAAGATATCCCTCCCTGAAGATTTAGAGTTCAAATACATCAATGATGTTCAAGAGTTAACTGATACTTATACCGTTAAAGTTGAAGAGGCAACCAAAAACAAAATCGAAGAAATAATGGCAATATAATCGAAATTTTACATATTGTATAAATAACTTACATTATTTTAAAAAAGGTGCTATAATTGAATTATAATTACAAGAAAGGGGAATCGGTAATGAAGAAGTTTATTAATTGGATGGATGGCAATAGCAAGGTTTTAAAAGTAGTATTAGCTATTCCATTATTGGATATTTTGTGGGTAGTTTACAGACTATTTAAGAGCTTAGAAAAGAAGAACACAATTGGAGTAGTTTTTGCAGTGGTCTTAATAATTGTGGGGATTCCATTTTTATGGCTTGTTGACATTATTACCCTAGTTTTAAAAGACGAAGTATTGTGGATCGATTAAAGTTAATTTAATCAAATAAAGCAGAGCGCAATGCTCTTCTTTTTTTTGCCTTAAAAGATTTTTTTACAAAAAGATCTTTATTTAGTATAATGAAAATGTCTTTATAAGGAGTAAAATGAAAGAAAGAAAATACCATAAAAACAAGATTCCCCATCACTTAGCAATCATTTTGGATGGTAATGGAAGATGGGCTAAAAAGAAAGGTCTTCCCCGTACAAGTGGACATAAAATGGGAGCGGAAAACATTATTAGAATTGTTAAACATTGTCAAGAGTTAGGCGTTAAAGTTTTAACCCTTTACTGTTTTTCAACGGAAAATTTTAAGAGGCCGCAACCAGAAGTAGATTATTTGATGAATTTGCCAATTGAATATTACCAGCAGTATAAAGAAAAGATTGACTTTCAAAAACTACCTTATAAAGTAGTTCATGTTGGTAAAAGAGAACAACTCAAAGAAGAACTGTTAGTGCTTATTGATGAAGTAGAAGCGAAGACTAACAATAACGAGGGTCTCTTAGTTAATGTCGCTTTTAATTATGGTTTTTATGATGAACTTAAAAGATCTTTAGAAAAGATGAATAAAGCGGGAGATAATGATTTTAGTAGTGAAAACCTTATTTCTTATTTAGATGTTAAAACTCCAGTTGATTTACTAATTAGAACTTCGGGGGAATTAAGGCTCTCTAACTTTCTTCTCTATCAACTTGCCTATAGTGAATTATATTTTACAAAAAAGTATTGGCCTGCATTTAAAAAAAGAGATTTATTAAGAGCTTTTAAAAGTTATCAAAAGAGAAAGAGACGGTATGGAGGATTGTGATGAAAAAAAGAGTTTTAACCGCATTAGTGTTATTAGTGTTATTTGTACCAATTTTTGCAGTGGAGATTTTTTATCCACTATTTTTAGTGGTAATCTTTCTACTTGCTGGAATTGCTGCTTTTGAAATGACAAGAATTCTTGGTAATGAAAAGATGTCTTTGCTTCCTCAAGTTCTCACTATTGTCTTAACGATACTTTTGATGATCGATACTGCTCTTTTTATAGGTGAAGGACTTATTTTAGATAAATACGGTGGTCTTTTTAATACTCATTTATTTATGATATTTTTATTTCCTTTAATTATTTTAACATTAATGGTTTTTAATAAAACTTATAACATCCGTCAAGTTGGTTATTCTTTATTAACAATTATTTATGTAGGTTTAGGGTTCGCTAGTATCGTAACGTTAAGACAAATGGGGATAAGGTTTATTATTTATTTATTTGCAGTAACTATTTTTACTGATATGTTTGCCTTTTTTATTGGCATTAAGTTTGGGAAACATAAAATGACGAGTATTAGTCCGAAAAAAAGTTATGAAGGGGCGATTGCTGGGACGATTATGGGGACTCTTTTAGCGAGTTTATTCGCACTTTTTTATGATAAGGTTCCTGCCACTTTTAATCCCGATAATCATATGACGCTACTGTCTCATTTTAGTAGTATTGGTGATCATTCACGTGGAATTCAAGCCTTAGTGATTGTTCCCATTACATTTTGTGCTAGTATTTTAGGTCAAATCGGTGATTTAGTAGCTTCAAAACTTAAAAGAGAGTTTGATGCTAAAGACTTTGGAGATATTTTTCCTGGCCATGGTGGCGTTATCGATAGATTCGATTCAGCGATGTTTGTCGGAATGTTTTTGATTGCTATTTTCATTTTATTAAAAGCAATTTTCCCGTTAGTATGAAAAATATTTATTTGTTAGGTACAACCGGTTCTATCGGTTTACAAACCATTGAAATAATTTTAAAATATCCTCAAAAGTTTAATGTTGTAGGCCTTTCTTTTGGCGCTACAAAAAAAGAAATTCATGAAGAGTTAATTAACAAATTAGATCCAGAGGTAATTCATTTTAGAGAAGCCAATAACTTTCAAGAAAAATACCCCCATAAAACGATTTATTATGGTGAGGAAGGCTTGCTTCAGTTTGTTTCTTACCCTAAAGAGGGTTTAGTAGTTAATGCTCTTAGTGGCAGTGCTGGTTTAAGGCCCACTATTAAAGCGATAGAAAGTAAGAAAGATATCGCCTTAGCGAATAAAGAAACTTTAGTGATGGCTGGGGAAATAATTAAGAGGCTTTTAAAAAAGCATCAAGTTAAATTGTTTCCTATCGATTCGGAACATAATGCGATATTATCGTGTTTAAGGGGAGAAGAAAAGCGAGACATTAAAACGATTACCTTAACCGCGAGCGGAGGCCCTTTTAAAGATTTAGCTAAAGAAGAATTAGAAAATGTTACCGTTAGAGAAGCTCTTAATCATCCTAATTGGCAGATGGGTGAGAAAATCTCTATTGATTCGGCGACGATGGCTAACAAGGCTTTAGAAATTATCGAAGCTCATTATTTATTTGATTTAGATTATAAAAATATTAAGGCTGTTATTCATCCTGAGTCAATCGTTCATGGGATGGTCAGTTTTAGTGATGGTTCTACGAAAGCTTTATTGAGTTCTCCGGATATGAAAATGCCTATTTTATATGCTCTTAGTTATCCGAAACGTTACCCAACTGGGATTAAGGAGTTAAATTTTGACAATTTAGCCTTGAATTTTGTTAAAATAGATGAGAAGAGATTTCCTTTAATTAAGCTAGCTTATTATGTTGGTGAAAAAAAAGGCTTATACCCAGCGGTTTTTAACGCCGCTAATGAAGCTGCCGTAAAACTATTTTTAAAGGAAAAAATAAAGTTTTTAGAAATAGAAGAAATCGTTATTAAAATGGTTCAAGATTTTAAAGATAATATTATTAAACCGACAATAACAGATATTATTGAGATTTCTAAAGAGGTAGAAAGAAAGGTTTTAAGTAAATATGGATTTTATTATTAATTTATTAGCATTTGTTTTTGCGTTAGGAATTATCGTTTCCATTCATGAATTAGGGCATTTAATAATGGCTAAGAGAGCAGGAATGCTTTGTTATGAGTATTCAATTGGCTTAGGGCCAGCAATTTATAAGCGAAAAGGTAAAGAAACTGACTTCGCTATTAGAGCGATCCCTATTGGTGGTTATGTTTCTATTGCTGGAGAGCAAATGAGTACAGAAATGATTAAAAAAGGGCAGACCATTGGCCTTAATTTTAAAGATGGTAAAGTAATTGAAATGGTGCTTTATAAGGGCGAGTTTGAAAAAGAAATCCAAGTGGTAGATTTTGAAATCTACGCTCCTAATGATGAGCCTTTGTTCATAGCGGGTTATGTTGAAGGTAAGATTGAAAATTATCCAATTTCTGAAGAGGCTATTTATAAGCTTCCAAAACAAGAAATGAAAATCGCTCCTTATAAGCGTTGTTTTGAATCGAAAACTTATTTAGAAAAACTACTGACATTGCTAGCAGGACCAGTGATGAACTTTATTTTAGCTATTTTACTTTTCTTTTTAGTCGCTTCTTTTACAGGGGCGCCCGTTAACTCTAATAAAATTGGTGGAGTAATGACAAATAACCCCGCAAATATCGCTGGCATTGAAAAGGGCGATATTATTGAAAGTATCGATGGCAATGAAGTGACGAATTGGGAAGATATCGGCAAGTATATAATAAAAGAAAAAAGTTATGACATTAAGCTTGCAGGTAAATCTGAAGTTATCAAAATAAATCCAAGAATTGATATCACACAGTTAGGGATATCAAATTATTATTTTGATGAAGAAACCAAGGAAGTTACGATCTATCAAGACGCTATCATCGGTACTAGTTATGGTTTAGCTGAAGATGTTTTTAAAAATGGTGATCAAATCACTAAATTTAAGTATGAATACAAAAATATAACGCTCGAAGAAGATGTTAATTCATTTCAAGATATTATCGATAACCTCGACAGTTTTGATGGTGGCACCTTAGAAGTTACTTTTTTAAGAGATGGTAAAGAAGAAACCAAAACTATTACTGTTTGGGAAAAGCAAGTACTTAAATCTCAAGGTGTGACTGCATATGATTTAATTATTGGAATTACGCCAGTTTATAAATATAACTTTGTTCATACTATAACTTATCCTTTTAAACAAACATTTAACTCTTTTTATCAAGTTTTAATGGTTTTAAAGTTTTTATTTGGAGGCTCAAAACAAGTCGGTATTAAGCAATTGTCAGGACCAGTAGGAATCTTTAATATTGTTGGACTTTTTGCTAGAGAAGGCGTGCTTTCATTATTAAGTTTTATTGGGTTTTTAAGCGTTAATATTGGTGTTTTAAATTTACTACCGATACCTGCTTTAGATGGTGGAAGAATAGTCTTTATTTCAATTGAAGGAGTAACGAGAAAGAAAATCCCTCGTAAAACAGAAAACTTAATTAATAATGTTTTCTTTATCTTATTAATGTTGTTGTTTGTTTATGTAACGTTTAATGATATTTTGAGGCTATTTTAATGAAGATTTACACTAAAAAAGGTGATCGAGGTAAAACCGATTTAATTAAAAAAAGAGTTAAAAAGAACGATTCTAAAATTCATTTAGTTGGCGAACTTGATGAGTTAGCAGTACGGATGGCAGAATTAAATTATTATCTAAAAGGCAATTTTAAGGATGAAATTAAGGTAATAGATAAAGTTTTATTTAAAGTGGCTACCTTAGTTATCGATGTTGAAAACACTTATAATTTAGAAGTTACAGACGAGGAAATAAAATACTTAGAAAACAAAATAGATTTGATGGAAAAAGAGGTTCCTAAGTTAACAAAGTTTATTACTTATGACGGAACTCTTGAGGCGATAAAAGCGAGTTTAGTTAAAACGCAAGTAAGGAAAGTTGAAAGATTATTAATTGCTGAAGAGTTAAAAGAAAATGTTTTAACCTTTCTAAATAGATTATCCGATTATTTTTTCGTTTTAGCGAGATATTTAAACCATTTAGAAAAAGTAGAAGAGAGAAAAAGAGAATTATAAAATCTTTTTCTTTTTTTATCTGGTATTTAGTTGTAAAAAGCGATTAAAAAAGTTATAATGATTATGGATGAAAAGGCTTACAAAAAAGGAGCGAATAAACATAAGTGAAAACAATTGTCATTGGTGTAATTGGTTCTGACGTTCATGCAGTTGGCAATAAAGTAATTGAGTATACATTAAAGAGTGCAGGCTATCATGTCGTTAATATTGGAGTATTATCAACTCAGGAAGATTTTATCGAAGCAGCGATAGAATCAGAAGCTGATTTGATTTTGGTATCCTCTTTATATGGTCATGGAGAGATCGATGTAAGAGGATTTAAAGAAAAGTGTATTGAACATGGTTTAGAGGATGTACTATTATATATAGGAGGAAATATTGTTGTTGGAAAACAATCTTTTTTTGATGTTGAAAAAAGATTCAAAGAAATGGGTTTCAATAGAGTCTTTCCACCTAATTTTAAAATAGAGTCAGCCTTGCAATATATTAAAGAAGATTTAGGAGAATAATGTGAAGAAATATTTACTTGTTGATTTTGGCTCAACCTTTACAAAATTAACAGCGGTAGATACAAAGAAACAAGATATAATTGGAACTTCTTTTAGTTTATCAACAGTTAAGACAAATATCTTAATTGGTTATCAAAAAGCATTAGATGAATTGTATAAAAAAATTAATGAGAAAATCATTTTTGACGAGGTTTTAGCTTGTTCGAGTGCCAGTGGAGGTCTTAAAATGGCAGTTTCAGGATTAGTGCCTTCTTTAACTGTTGAAGGCGCTAAAAGAGCTTGCATGGGTGCTGGAGCGAAAGTCGATTATCTTTTTTCATATCGTCTTACTAGTCAAGATATAACAACCTTAAAAGAGTCAGAAATTGATATTTTATTATTGGTTGGTGGCATTGATGGAGGAAATGAAACGATAGTATCTCATAATATTATTGAAGTGGCGAAAGCAAAATTACCTTATCCTGTTATTTATGCAGGTAATAATAAGTTAATAGATACCGTCAAATATTGGTTTGATAAATATGAACTAAACTATTTTATTGCACCGAATATTATGTCAACAATCAATGTTTTGCGGTTCGAAGAGACAAGAAAGATAATTAGAGAAATATTTTTGACAAAAATTATTGAAGCAAAGGGAATTAAACAATTTGAAAACGAAAATAGAACTGTTTTATACCCAACTCCTGAATCGCTTTTAAAAGCTAGTTTGCTTTTAGCAGATGGTTACCAGCAAGAAACTGGTTTAGGGGATTTAATGGTTATCGATGTTGGTGGAGCTACTACTGATGTTTATTCGATGGGATTTGGATATCCGAAAAAGACTGATGTTATTTTAAAAGGATTGGAAGAAACATATGATAAAAGAACTGTAGAAGGAGATTTAGGCTTGAGAGTTTCGGCTGCTAGTTTAAGAGATTATTTAAATTGTGATAGTTATTTTTATCGGGAAGATATTAATTTTAAAAAAGAAGTTGAAAAGCGTATTTTCGATCATAATTATATAAGCAGTAATGAAAACGATTATTATGTCGATAAAATAATGGCTAGTAAGTGTGTCGAAATCGCTACTCAAAGGCATGTTGGGACGATTAATAGTTATTTTGGAGGTGAAGGTTTAATTTACTTTCAAGAAGGTAAAGATTTGACTGACATTGAAACTGTGATTGGGACTGGTGGTGGTTTAATTTATCAACCGTTTCGAAAAGAAGTTTTAAAAAATGTTGAAAAAAACCAAGATAATGATTTAAGACCAAAAAGTCCTAAATATTATATTGACGATGATTATATTATGCAAACAATGGGTTTATTAAGTGAAAAAGAACCGTTAGTAGCTTTGAAAATATTAAAAAAGAGGATTGTAAAATTAGATGAAAGTTAATGATGTAAAATGGAGTTTGGAAAAGTTTTTAAAAGTACGCGAAGAAGTTTTAAAGGACTGGAAAACCGGTAGTGACCCTTTGTTAGACTTAAAAACAGCTGAAAAAAGGTTAAAAAGTATCCCCATAAAGAAAAATATGGCGGAAGAATTGATTAAAGCTGATCAAGAAGGCAATACCTTAATTCAACCTCGAGCAGGAGTCGCCCTTTTGAACGAACACTTGGAATTATTATTGCATTTAGAAGAAGCAGGAGCGGATTTGTTGCCGACCACTATTGACTCTTATACTAGACAAAATAGATATGAAGAAGCAGAAACGGGCATTCAAGAAAGCAAGAAACAAAAACGTTCAATGCTAAATGGGTTTCCTGCAGTTAATCATGGTGTTGAGGTTTGTAGTATTTTAAAAGACAAAGTCAATAAACCCTTACAAGCTCGACATGGTACACCAGATTCGAGATTATTAGCAGAAATTATTCACGCTGCTGGTTGGACTTCAAATGAAGGTGGTGCCATTTCATATAACATCCCTTATGCTAAAAATGTGAGTTTAGAAGATAGTATTTTCTATTGGCAATATTGTGATCGTTTAGTGGGTTATTACGAAGAGCACGGAATTAAGATGAATAGAGAGCCATTTGGGCCTTTGACTGGTACTTTAGTTCCTCCTGCAATTTCTAATACCATTGCGATTATAGAAGCTTTATTAGCTGCTAGGCAAGGAGTGAAAAACATTACCGTTGGCTATGGAATGGGAGGGAATTTAACTCAGGATATTGCTGCGATGAGAGCTTTAAAAGAACAAACTTTAAGTTATTTAAAAAAACAAGGTTTTAATGATGTCTATGTTACTACGGTTTTTCATCAATGGATGGGTGGTTTCCCAGAAGATGAAACAGCTGCATTGGCATTAATTTCCTATAGTGCAACTGTTGCAAGTTTTAGTAAAGCGACTAAAATGATTACGAAGACACCATTAGAATCGATTGGTGTACCAACAAAAGAAGCAAATGCAACTGGTATTAAAGCTTCAAAGTTTATCGTTCAATTATTAAAAGAGCAAACCTTTCCTAATTCGAAAAAACTAACTGAAGAATTGGAACAAATTAAAAAGGAAGTCGAGAGTTTAATGTATCATGTTTACAATTTAGGTGATGGCGACCTCGCAGTTGGGGTTGTAAAGGCTTTTGAAAATGGCGTTTTAGATGTTCCTTTTGCGCCTAGTAAATTTAATAAAGGAGCGATGTTGCCGGCTAGAGATATTGAAGGTAATATTAGAATTTTAGAATTTGGTAATTTAGGGTTAAATGAAGAAATAAAAACATTTCACCGTGAAAAATTGCAAGAAAGAGCTAAAAAAGAAAAAAGAGCATTGTCATTTCAAATGACTGTTGACGATATATACGCTGTCAGTAAAGGAAAATTAGTGGGCAACCCCCAAAGAAAGGAAAATTAAAGTGAAAATTGTTGAAGTGTATTTTTCAAAAAGTTTAACTGGGTTTTATTTTGATGATCAAAAAGCAATTAGAAGAGGTGCTTATTCGGATGGTCTTAATTATATTGGAAACCCTCAAACACCAGGTTTTACAAAAATAAGGCAAAAAGGAGAAGCAATTTCTATTCAATTGGTTTTAGCGGATGGTCAAGTTGCTAAAGGTGATTGCGCGGCAGTTCAATATTCTGGTGCCGGCGGCAGAGATCCTTTGTTTTTAGCAGAACAATACTTACCTTATTTAGAAGAAGAAATTAAACCCTTATTATTAAAAATGGACGTTAACGAGTTTAAAGCGAATGCGGAGTTAATTGACAACTTAAAAAAAGGAGATAAAAAAATTCACACAGCTTTGAGATATGGTATTACTCAAGCATTACTTCACGCAACCGCCTTAACTAATAAGGTTTCAATGGCGGAAGTAATTCGCAAGGAATATAAAATAACTAACAAAGTTTACAAGCGAGTCGATATTTTCTCTCAAACGGGAGATCATAGACACGAACATGCCGATAAAATGATTTTAAAAAAAGTTGATATCCTACCGCATGGTTTATTTAACAATGTTAGTAAAATTGGTAGTCAAGGAGAGCTATTATTGGAATACGTAATTTGGTTGAGAAATCGTATTAAACAACTTCAACCTGAAAATTATGATCCAATAATTCAACTAGATGTTTATGGAACAATAGGAATTATTTTCGAATACGATATTGAGAGAATTGTTCATTATATTAACACACTTGGAATGGCTGTTAAACCATTTAAACTACAAATAGAAAGTCCTGTTGATGCGAAAACGAGGGATGAAACGGTTCAAGCTTTAAAAGAAATTAGAGCACTTCTTGATCAAAGCGGTTCGAATGTTAGAATAGTCGCTGATGAATGGTGCAATACTTTAGAAGATATTAAATATTTTGCTGAAAATAAAGCAGGCCATATTCTTCAAATTAAAACTCCTGATTTAGGGGGAATAAACAACTCCATTGAAGCTGTTATTTATTGTAATAAAGTTGGGATTGGAAGTTATGTTGGCGGGACTTGTAATGAAACAAATCATTCAGCAGAGGTTTCAGTCCACATTGCTGTTGCTTGTGAAGCAACTCAAATATTAGCTAAACCTGGTTTAGGAACTGATGAAGGAGTAATGACCGTTTATAATGAAATGAACCGGTTATTGAAAAGAGCGAATAGGAGTAAATAAAATGGAGAAAATTAGTGTTGCCGGAACTACTGATAGTAACGATTGTCAAATCACAATTAGAAGACAAGAAGGTACTACTATTGAGGTTGAATCAATTGTAAAAGAGTTTTTTGGCGACCATATTGAAAAATTAATTGAAAAAAAATTAAAAGAGTTAAAAATTGCTAACGTAAAAATTAAAGTCATTGACAAAGGCGCTTATGACTTTACAATTATCTCAAGATTAATGACAGCTTTAAAGAGATTGGAGTTAATTTAAAATGAAAAGAAGTATCCTTTTTATCCCCGGCAATAATCCTTCGATGATTCAAGATTCATATATTTTTGAGGCTGATGGTATTATTTATGATTTAGAAGACGCTGTAGCGTATTCTGAAAAAGATTCAGCTCGGATAATTGTGAAATCTTTTATTGAATCAGGCCTTATCGAAGACAAAGAAGTAATCGTAAGAATTAATGATATTGATTCTGAGTTTTATTTAGACGATATTAATGTCATCGTTTCTAATTATGTTGATACGATTATGTTACCAATGGCGACGGAGTGGTCGGTAAGAAAGTTAGCGACTAAATTAGATGAAATTGAAGAGAAGAAGAAAATAGCGAAAAGAATAAAAATTATTCCCATCATTGAATCCGGTAAATCGGTTTTAGAAGTGGAAAAAATAGTTCGTCACCAACGCGTTTCGGGAGTATTATTAGGGGCGGAAGATTTATCTTTTGATTTGGGTATCATTAGAACTAAAGAAGGCGCAGAGATTGAGTATGTAAGAAGTAAAATAGTAATCGCTGCGAAAGCCTACAAAAAAGATGCTATCGATACTCCTTTTACTGACGTTACTGATGATGAAGGTTTAATTAAGGATACTAAAAGGGCGAAATTACTAGGCATGAATGCGAAAGCGTGCATTCACCCTCGCCAAGCAAGAACAATCAATAAGGTCTTTTCTCCAAGTTCCTTTGACATTGATTTTGCAAAAAAAGTATTAAAAGGATATGAAGAAGCGCAAAAAGTTGGTTTAGGTGTTTTTAGCTTGGAAGGTAAAATGATCGATAAACCGATTGTTGAAAGAGCCCAAAGTGTTATTATGCGGGCAAAATATTTTAAATTGGAGAATGAATAATGGAAAACAACTTAAAAAGAAAAATTCCTCAAGGCTTTAAAGCTTTCCAAAATAGTAATTATTATCAAACTATTAAAGCGAAAAAAGTTCCAGAAGTATTAGCCTCGAATAAAATAAAAGAAGTAAGTAATATTAAAGAGATAGTAGAAAAACTGCAACTAAAGGATGGAATGACTTTTTCTTTTCATCATCACCTTCGTAATGGTGATCATGTTTTAAATAATGTTTTAGCAGAAGTTTTTAAAAAACCACTTAAAAATATTACCATCGCTGCTTCCTCGCTTTTTCCTGTTCATGAACCATTAGTAAAATATATTAAAAATGGTCAAGTAACGAAACTTTATACCAATTATCTTAATGGGCCAGTTGCGGAGACTGTAATGAATGGCGATTTAAAAGAATTGTTAGTAATGCAAACTCATGGTGGGAGACCAAGAGCGATTGAAGCTGGAGAAATCGTTATTGATGTCGCTTTTATTGCCGCTTCCTGTGTTGATAAATTAGGCAATGCTAGTGGAAAGTATGGTAAAAATGCTTTTGGTTCAATCGGTTATGCAATTGCTGATGCAAAGTATGCTAAAAAAGTTGTTTTAGTAACTGATAATTTAGTAGAAGAGCATCCTTTTGATTATGATATTGATGGTAAGTATGTTGATTATATTGCCCTTATGGATGAGATTGGAATCCAACAAGAAATAGTCTCAGGAACGACTCAAATAACGAGAGATCCTGTTGGCCTTAAAATTGCTAAAGACGCCGCTAAGGTTTTGGACAAATTAAAACTGATCAAAGATGGCTTTAGCATGCAAACTGGTGCTGGTGGAGTTTCTTTAGCGGTTGCTAATGAAATAAGTATGATTATGGAAGAAAGAACGATTACTGGTAGTTTTGTTTCAGGTGGAATTACAGGCTATTTTGTTAATATGCTTAAAAATCAATTAGTGGAAAAGTTATATGATGTTCAATGCTTTGATTTATGGGCTGTTTATTCAGCTGAAAACAATGCTAATCATCATTTAATTAGCGCTTCTAAATATGCTAATCCTTTTCATGAAGATCCAGTCGTTAATAAACTTGATTTTGCGATTTTAGGCGCTACTGAAATTGACCTCGATTTTAATGTTAATGTAACAACCGATTCTTACGGAAATATTATTGGTGGCTCTGGTGGACACGCTGACGTTGCCAATGGTTGTGGTGTGACGGTTATTGTTACTCAACTTGTTAAAACAAGAATACCAATTATTAAAGAAAGAGTTAAAACAATAACTACACCAGGAGAAGATGTTGATATTTTAGTGACTGAAAGAGGAATTGCAATAAATCCTAAAAGAGTTGATTTAATTGAAAAATTAAAAGAAACTTCAATCGTGATAAAAACGATTGAACAATTAAGAGATGAAGCTCATAGACTGACTGGTATCCCTAGAGAAATACCACATTCAGATGAGATAATTGGTGTCGTTGAGTACCGTGATGGAACAGTCATCGACAGTTTATATAAGCCACTGAGGATGAAAAAATAAATGTCTTCAATCTTAGAGGATCGAGAAAAAAGATTTTACCGTGTTAAAGAGCTAGTAAACGAGTATCATAATTGTCTAATTTTAAAAGGAAATATTCCTGGTGAAAATAAAACAATTAAAGAAGTTTACTTACTATTAACTATTTTTAACCATGAAATAACGAAGCGTTTAAAAAATTATCAAAGAGAATTCTATAACTCTTTTGATGGCCCATACTTTGTTTACTATAACTTTAAAGAACCAGTAAAAAGATTAAAAGAAGAGTTTATTAAAATAGAAGAAACTCATCCTTTAGGAAGACTTATTGATATCGACGTTTATAGTAAAGGCAAAACAATAACGAGAGCAAGCATGGATTTACCTCAAAGAAAGTGTCTGCTTTGTGGTAATGTCGCTTGGCTTTGTATGAAAGAAAGAAAACATAGTGTTAAAGAATTAACTGATTTTATTATTAGTTCTACTAATAAATACCTTCATGATGATTTTGATAGATTGCTGACAACAGCTTTTTTATCAGAGTTAAATCTCCATCCGAAATTTGGTTTAGTAACGCCTTATTCTAATGGTTCTCACGACGATATGAATTATCATCTTATGCTCAATTCTTTAGTGGCCATTAAACCTTATTTATTAAAACTTTATCAAGTTGGTTTTCAAACAAGTAATATTAAAAAAGGCTTTGTTGAAGTTAGAAAAATTGGTATTGAAGCTGAAAAAGCGATGTATAAAGTTACCAAAGGTGTTAACACTTATAAAGGGGCGATTTTTTTAATTGGAATAATGATTTATTCTTTAGGTTATTATGGCCAAAACAAAGGCCTAGACTATCCTAAAATAATTAAAACAACAGCGAAAAATATTTTAGATGAATTAGAGGGAAGAGCGAATACATTTGGCATTTATGCTTATCAACAATTTAAGATGTATACAATTAGACATGAAGTCTATTATGGTATTCCTTCTGTTTATGAAGCCTATGAATATTTGGATAAGTTTAAAGAACTAAATAGTGAAGCACTTTTAATGACTTTAATTTTTATTATTAAACAAAAAAAAGACACTGTCGCTTTAAAAAGAGCGAAAACAATGAAAAACTACAATAAATGGGTTGCCGAAATCGCTAAAATTACCAAGTTTAATTTAAAGAAGATTGAGGCTACTACTAATAGTTGTATTAAAAATAAGATTAGTTTTGGTGGTAGCGCTGATATTTTAATCGCTGCTGTTTTCTTAAGATTAATAACTAAAAAAGGTTATTTGACTAAACTAGCATAAAAAAAAGCAAATTTTATTTTGCTTTTTTGTTTCTATAATAATTATTTTTGATATTTTTCAATTCCAGCTAATAATAAATCATTGCCGTGAGCGTCATAAGTGACGATAGCGGGGA
>JGI24503J29689_10004559_pt1 | contig 41807 bp, 27 predicted proteins | sample BioPla3RNA2_FD_29689 | JGI IMG/M metagenome (IMG submission 29689)
CATCACTAGATGGCATTGATGTTGTGCTCGCTGATATTAGTGGTTCTTTTAAAAATACTAAAATAAAAGAACTTGCATTTAAAACCTACCCTTTAAAATTAAAAGAAAAACTTTCTAACTTGATGAAAGAAAAAATTGAGATAAAAGCTCTTACCGAAGTTAATTTTCTTCTGGCAAGGGCTTATAGTGATGCAGTAAAGGATTTACTTGAAGAAAACAATTTAAAGGCTGAAGATATTTCTTTCATTGCTTCTCACGGACAGACAATTTTTCATAGTCCAGAGACTAATTCAACCTTACAAATAGGTTGTGGTTCAGTCTTAGCGACTCTTACAAATATTACGGTTATTTCTAATTTTAGAAATGCTGATATGGCAGTAGGTGGCCAAGGGGCTCCACTAGTTCCATACATGGATTACTCACTTTTTACGAGTAAAGAAGAAGATAGAGTGCTACTTAATATTGGGGGAATTTCTAATATTACGTATCTAAAGAAGGGTGGTTCTTTAGATGAGGTAGTGGCTTTTGATACCGGTCCAGGAAATATGATGATTGATTATATGATGGAACATTTTTATAACATCCCTTATGATGAATCTGGAAAACATGCGAAAAAAGGTAAGCTAATTCCTGAGTTATATAAAGAGTTAATTAATATGCCTTATCTAAAAATGACTTATCCTAAATCAACTGGTAGAGAACTTTTTGGTAAAAGTTTATGTGAGGAAATTTTAAAAAAATATAATAATGCCTTAGATATTTTAAATACTTTAACTCATTTCACAAAAGAAAGTATTGTCTTAGGCATTAAACAAATTACGAATAATGATGTAAGAATTATCGCATCAGGTGGGGGAGTTCATAATACATATTTAATGGACTTACTTAAAGAAGTGTATCCTAAAACAACTACTACACAGGAATATGGAATTAATCCAGATTCCAAAGAAGCATTAGCGTTTATTATGTTAGGTAATGAAACTTTAAAAGGAAAACCATCAAATGTTAAAAGCGCCACTGGTGCTAAAAAATATGTCATTTTAGGACAAATATCTAAAGGAGGAAGTATAATTTGAAATTATTTAGTTATAAAGATCCAAGTAAAAAGGTTACTTATTTAGGGACAGATAAACAGGTAGTAATCCCTAAAAAATATAGAGAAGTTCCAGTTAGAGGGTTATGGGTTTCTAATGTTGTTAATATTGATATGCCAACACAAGAAAACTTAGATGTTTATAAAAAGAAGGCAGATGAAATAATTGCTACATGCTTAGATTACAAAATTAACTTAATTTATTTTCAAGTAAGAACTAATAACGATGCTTACTATAAATCTAAATTAAACCCAAGTAGTAGATATTTAACTGGAAAAGAAGGAGCGCCAATTAAGTTTGACGTTTTAGAATATATGGTTAAGCGTGCTAAAGAAAATAATATTAGCCTACATGCTTGGTGTAATCCTTATAGAGTATCAATGAGTGGAAAAATTCCTAAAGATGAATATTTAAAGACNTGTNATCCTTTAAATATCGCTACTCAAAATGATGAATATATTATTTTAGATACTGAAGGACAAATAATCTTAAATCCAGCTCATCCATATGTAAAAGCGCATATTATCAATTCGATGATGGAAATAGTTGAAAATTATGATGTTGATGGAATTCACTTTGATGATTACTTTTATCCTTATAAACCAGTAAGTGATCACCATAATGATTTAGCGTTTCATGATGGAATAGAAGATATTGGAGATTTTAGAAGAAGACAAGTAGATGAAGTTATTAAAGGTGTCTATGATGCCATTAAAGCTTATAATCCACGCTTAGAATTTGGGGTTAGTCCTTTTGGTGTATGGCGTACTAAAACTACTGACCCTAGAGGTTCTAACACAAAAGTGGGAGCCTTTGAGTGTTATGATAAGCAATATGCGGATGTCTATAAATGGGTAAAAGAAGGTTATATTGATTATGTCGTTCCGCAACTTTATTTTGAATTTAATCATCCTATTGCACCATTTGCGGATTTATGTGATTGGTGGGTAAGTGTATGTATGAATACGGATGTTAAATTATATGTTGGCCTACCTGCCTATAGATTAGGTAGAGAAGGTGAATTTGAAAACAAATATGAAGTTGTTAATCAAATTAAATATGCAAATAATTATAGTGAAGTTACTGGTAATATTTTCTTTACTTATCACACATTTATTGATGATAATGAAGTAAAACCAGGAATGGAACTACTTAAGAAACTATACAAAGGAGAAGAGGTATGAGAAAGATAAGATATACATTACTTGCGATAATAACAAGTATATTACTAGGTGGTTTAATAGTATCACTAGCAAAACCAACTGAGGCGGCAGTAACTTTAGTGCCGTTAAAAAGAAATGGTACACAAATATATTATAGGAATACAAGTACTCCTGTAATGACTCCAGATATATATGTAGAAAAAGAAGCTGAATTTAGAGGTGCATGGGTTCCAACTGTTTGGAATCTAGCGATGCCAACACACACCTCAGAAGCACAATATAAACAATATTTTATTGATTTAATCGCGAGAGTTAAATCTAAAAACATTAACGCAATCTTGTTTCAAACAAGACCAAATAATGATGCATTTTATGATTCAGAACATGCACCATATAGTAAATGGTTTACAGGCACAGAAGGAGTTGGTCCAGGTTGGGATGCGATGGGTTGGATGGTTAACTATGCCCATCAAGAAGGCGTTCAATTTCATGCTTGGTTAAACCCTTATCGAGTTTATAATTCCGCACTAAGTAAAGAAGCTTATTTAGCGACATTACACTCAACTAACTTCGCAAGAAAAAACCCTGATTTTGTGATTGCGGGAGTTCCTAATTCTAGTAATGTTTATCCTTACATCTTAGATCCAGGTAGACCTGAAGTTAAACAATATATTAAAGATGTTGTCAGTGAACTTATTACTAAATATGATGTTGATGGAGTTCATTTTGATGACTATTTTTATCCTTATTCAGGTACTCCAGAAAGTGAAGACCAAACGACATTTAATCTTTATAATCCTAATGGTTTATCAAGAGATGACTGGAGAAGAAAGAATGTTGATGATGCAGTAAGTGGTGTTAAACAAATAATCGATACCCATAATGAAACTAATAGTAAAAATGTTAAATTTGGCATTAGTCCTTTTGGAATTTGGCGCAATAAATCATCAGATCCACTAGGTTCTAATACAGCTGGTTTACAATCTTATAGTGCTCAATATGCGGATTCAAGAAAATGGGTTAAAAACAATTGGGTTCACTATATTACTCCACAAATATACTGGCAGTTTACTCATTCAACTGCCCCATATGCGGATGTTACTGACTGGTGGGCAGAAACTGTTAGAGGAACAAATGTTGATTTAATTGTTGGCCATTCAATTACTAGTACATCACTTCCAGATGATGAAATTGTTGCGCAAACAAAATATAATCAAAAACATCCTGAAATAAAGGGTAGTATTTTATATAGTACTGGTTTAAATACTGGCGATACTAACCATTTAGCTAAACCGGTTATTACTAATTTAGTAAGCCAACATTGGAAAAACACAGTTCCAAATGTTTATCAAGCAGGTGGTAGTATGCCAACACCTACATTTAAAGAAAAACTTGATGAATATTATAGTACTACTTTAAATACGCCAGGTTATACAACAACGACAAACCTAAATTTAATTCAAACACTTGATGAACATACAATTACTTGGACAAGTAGTAATCAAGGTGTTGTTTCTAATAGTGGTGTTGTCTCAAGACCACCGCATACCGCAAATAATGTTACAGTTACCTTAACAGCGAAAAACCAAGCAAATGAGACTGTGGCATATCAAGTAACAGTTTTAAAAGAAGCTCCACCTGTTGGACCACCAGCACCACCAACTTTCTCTATTGAAGGTGAATTAGAAGATGGTGCTTATGTAACATCAATTACGATTACCCTTTCTGCGGAACCAGGAATGAGAATTGAATATTTTTATGTTGATGGTATTTCTCAAACACCTCAACAAGTATACACAGGACCATTTGAGTTTGATAAGCGCTATGGTAGTTTTATGTTTAATGCTTATGCTTATAATAGTGAAAATGAAAGAAGTGAAGTTTTACGTTTTGGCGTTAAGATGAATATTCCTTACGATGAAACATACGATAGAGTTATTAGAGATGGTAATCCTGTTAAGTTTAAAGAAACAGGTCAAGAAATAGTCCTACAACCATATAATGAAAGAATAAGAGAAGTTAGAGCGGTTTGGGTCGCTACTGTTCATAATATAGATGTTCCAAGATATCAAAATGATGAACAATATAAAGCATATTTAATTGATATTTTAGATACGGTTAAAGCATTAAATATGAACACAGTATTTTTCCAAGTTCGTTCAATGAATGATGCTTTTTATCCTTCAAATTTAGCACCTTATTCTGAATATATTAAAGGAGCACTTGGTGAAGGATTAGATTGGGATATTTTAGAGTTTATGGTTACTGAGGCTCATAATAGAGGCTTAGAATTACATGCATGGTTAAATCCTTATAGAGTTATGAATGCAAGTACGGGAACACTTGAAGAAAAACTCTCAAGACTTCATCCAGATAACTTCGCAAGAAGAAGACCTCATTTAGTAATGGAAGATAACCAAGGAGCCTTAATTTTAAACCCTGGTGAACCACAAGTAAGACAATACTTATACAATGTTATTCAAGAATTAATGAATAATTATGAAATAGATGGTATTCATATGGATGACTATTTTTACACATATGGAGGTCATAAACCACAACATGACGCAGAAACATATGCGAATAATAATCCAGATAATTTAGATTTAGCGGCGTGGAGAAGACGAAACGTTGATATGATGGTTGAACAAACTTTCAATCAAGTTGAAGCATTTAATACCGCGAATGGTCGTAATTTAAAATGGGGTATTAGTCCAATTGGAATTTGGAGATCAGTTGCTGATGATCCACTTGGTTCACATACAGCTCAATATGCCGCAAGTAGTTATAGAGACCAATATGCAGATTCAAGAAAATGGGTTAAAGAAGGGTGGTTACACTATATCAACCCACAAGTTTACTGGGAATTTAGTAGAAGTGTTGCCCCATATGCGGATATTGTTAAATGGTGGAATGATGTTGCGGAAGGCACAGGAGTTAAAGTATTAGTTGGTCAAGGTTTTTATAGAATGATTGAAAATAACACTTCAATGAATCATGAAAGTGAAATGATTGACCAAATCAGATTTAATCAAAGATATAGAAACGTTATTGGAACAGTGTTCTTTAGTTATAGAACTCTTAAGAGTACTAATAGAGTTGTAGGAAGTACCCTACAACGTTTAGGTGACACTTACTGGACAAGAGAAGTACCTTGGGCATGGCGTACAGATGTTAAAGAGCCAGATCCAGTAGAAGTAATTGCAGCAAAAGTTCCTCTAAAAGCTAAAATAGATGAAATTTTAGAATATTTAGAAACAGTTATAGAAACAGAAATAACTAATCTTTATAAACTTGATTTAGATGTCCATTATAGTAATGCTGAACATCTTGAATTAATTAATGCCGCAGTTATTGAGGCAAAAGCGGTTTATAAAGGACGCGGTTATACAGTAGCTGATGTAGAAGCGGCGTTAAGTGCTTTAGAAGCGGCTAATAACACATTTACAACTGAACATGTGTTAATTGGTTTAGGTGAATTTGTTACACCTGAAAAACAAGCTTTAATTAATGAATTTACAGAAGCATTAGAAAGCTTAATTGACTATATGGCTACAATTCTTCCAACTGATAAAGAAAAAGAAGAATTAATAGAAGGTTTATATGTACCAACAGAAGTTTATGAAGCTACTGAAGAATTTATTACTCGTGCTAATAACTTATTAGAGCAAAATATTATTACTGATACTGAATTAGCAAATTACCGTTTAGAAATTTTAACAGTTAGAAACACTTTAAATTCAAATGTGTTTGAAGGAACTAATGAAAATGCGATTAACGCATTACAACAACAACTACTTGATGAAATCGCAAGACTAGAAGGCTTAATTAATTCATATGAAAAAACTCATGAAACAGATGCAAAGAAACTTAAAAAAGGTAAAACATATCTTCCATTAAATAAAATAAGTTTATTAATAACTCAAATTAATTCTTTAAGAAGTCAAGTTGAAGGCGCAACTTCACTAGAAGCATTAGAAGAAATTAACACAAATGCCTTACAACCATTTGAAACAACTATTAATGAAACAACTATTGTTGGAACAAAAGCACCAGGTCTTTCAGTAGTAATGATTATTTATATTGCGATAGGTTGTTTTGTGGCATTAATGTTTATTACAGTTACGGTATTAGTAGTTAAAAGTAGGAGAGCATAATGGATTATTTTCTAAAAATTAAAGAAATTTTAGAAGATGGAGTTAAAAAAGGTGCATTTCCTGGTGGAGAGTTTGCCCTCATATATGATGATAAAGTTTATCTTCATAAATTTGGCGTTAAATCTTTATTACCGCCAATGCCTCTTAAAGGTGATGAAGTTTATGATGTCGCAAGTTTAACTAAAGTAATTTCAACATCAACACTCGCACACATTTGTTTAGAAAAAGGTTTATTTACTTTAGATACTTATGTAAGTGATATTTTAAAAGATTATCCTAACAAAATTAAAATTAGAGACTTAATGACTCATTCAAGCGGTTTACCTGCTTATTTAGCTAATGGAAACGATCTTAAAACAAAAGAAGAAGTTAAAAGAGAAATTTTTAATTCAAAACTCATCTATGAAAAAAATACTAAGATAGTTTATTCTTGTTTAGGGTTTATTTTACTAGCTTATGTGATTGAAGAAGTTTTAGGGGATACAATTGATAAACTTGCCTATAAGTATATCTTTAAACCACTTAAAATGAATAATTCTACTTATCATCCTGATATTAAAAGGGCTGTTCCTACAGAATATAGAGACGATAAAGTCTTTAAAGGACTAGTAGTAGGGAAAGTTCATGATGGACTAGCGTATGCTCAAGGGGGAATTTCAGGAAATGCAGGGTTATTTTCTAATGTAGAAGACTTAGCTATTTTTATAAGAAGTATCTTAAATGATAAGTTTGTTTTAAGTAGTAAACAACTAGATTTACTATTTCCAACCCAAATTAAATGGATTGATGGAGATGGAGATTTAATTATTAGATCTCTTGGATGGGCAAAACCAAAAGATGATAATGATATCATTAGTCATACTGGTTTTACTGGATGTAATATGTGGATTGATAGAAAAAGAAAAATAGGCTTTGTCTTACTTTCAAACGCGGTTCATCCAAAAAGAGAAAACAATAAAATATTTGGTTATAGAAGACAAATTTGGAATTTGTTTTATAAATAAAGGGAGGAAAAATAATGTTTAAAAGAATACTAGCACTTTTTTTAGTCTTGTTTTTGGTAGGTTGTGGCAAAGGTGAACCTAGCAAACTAGATTTAGAAAGAGAAACACTTACATTAGAAATTGGAGAAGAGTATAAAATTAACTATACGACTAATGTAAAAAAAGAAGTCACTATTTCACTACAAAACGACGGAGTTTTAAGTATTACTAATGATGTAATTAAAGCTCTAAAAGTTGGAAGCACTACTGTAACTATCGCGGTTGGTGATCTTAGTAAAACACTTACTGTGGTTGTAAGTGCGGAAATTAATCTAGAAGTAGAAGATTTGGTGATGGTTATTGGAGGTACTTTAGAATTGGGGGCTACATCAAGTGCGCCACTTTCATACACATCAAGTGATGTAGATGTCGCAACTATTTCGGAAAACGGCACTATTACCGCAATCGCTGAAGGTGTAGCGGTTATTCAAGTTTGCTTAACTGATGATTCAAGTGTAGTTAAAAATATTGAACTGAAAGTTATTAGCGAAGCTGAAAGAGACTTTAATGTTGCGAAAGAAAATACTGAAGCACTTAGAAATTACACATTAAAAATTACGATTAGAGAAACAGTTGAAGAAACAGTTAGTGAAAGTATAGTTTATTATAAGTTTGATGGTAATAAATTTGAGTTTACTAATCCTAATAAGAGTGTATTTTATGAAACAGTAGAGGGACATGTATATGAATATGAAAATACACTAGAAGGCTATGTGAAGTCGGAAGTAGAGGCTTTACCTAGCAACTTTAGTCCTTTTTATGTAGGAATTACTTATGATATTTTAGACTTTTTAAATAACGCATATTTTGTTAAGTATGGTAAAGAAAGGGCCTTTAATTCAATTAAAAACCAATTTATGGCAACTGAAATTAATAATATTAGAATAACAGTTTTAGATGGATATTATGCAACAATTTCCTTTAACTTAACAATAAGTAATAAATCATATGGTTTTACATTTGAATTTATTGATATTAACGAAACCGTAGTTCGGATACCTACTGTTTAATAGAGGTAAGGTAAATGACTAGAACAAAAAGAATAATAATTTTACTTTTGCTAGTATTTAGTTTTAGTTATAAGATTAAAGCGCAAAGCGATTTTCAACTAAGAATTTCATCAAGAGAAGTTAAAACAGTGATGGGTGTTCAACACCAAAAACTTTATGTAAAAATGCGCTTTAATGGTAAAGAAACAAACCAACAAATTAACTATATGGGGGCTAACCCAACCACAAATCCTAATATTTCTGTGGTTGCATTAGACAACTACACAAAGATGGATCTTCAAAGAGGAACTCTTTTTGACCAAATAGCGACATCACAAGCTAGATATCCTAATGGGAAGATAGTTTCCGCTGTTAATGCTGATTTCTTTGATATTAATAGTTTACGTGGTCAAGATGCCGCAACCGTTGGTCCACATATTAGAGATGGACAAGTAATGTTTTGTGGTTATGGTAATCCAAGAAATTCATATAGTGTTGGTATTAAGGCTGATGGAACACCATTTATTTCAAGACCTAGTTTTGATGGACATCATATACAAGTAGTAGATGAAGAAGGCTCTATTAAATTAAAAGATTTAAAGGTCAAAATAAATGAAATGCCAACAGGGCCACAAGATTTAGCGGTATTTTTACCTTCATTTAACGAATTTGGAACATCTCCAGTCAGTGATATTGTTGGTAAAAAGATGCTTATTAAAATTGATGAACAAGCAATCCACAGAAGAACAAGTGGAATTGAAAATGGTAGATACTTTGTTAGAGGTAAATTAGAAAGTATAAAAGATGAACAACTAGATCTAATACCTGAAGATACAATGGTTTTAGTTGGTGATGATTTCTTTTTAGAAAATCTAATTACTGAAAATGATACAGTGAGACTTCAAAATAGACCTAGTGGAGAATTTAAAGATGTATATCATGCGGTTTCAGGACTTCAACCGCTTGTTGAAAATGGTGAGGTTTTACGCATAGCTTATGCCTCAAACTCTTATGAGGCATTACCAGCACCAAGAACAGCCGCTGGCTTAAAGGCGGACGGGACATTATTTTTTGTTGTGGTTGATGGTAGACAAGCACCTACATATGAAGGAGTTTCTTTAGAAGAACTAGGTGAAATTATGGTATATTTTGGTGCCGTAAAAGCTTTTAATTTAGATGGTGGCGGCTCAAGTGCGATAGTTGTTTTAGATGAACAAACTGATACTTATGTGACTCATAATAGTCCTAGTGATGGTTTTAATAGAAGGGATGCGAATGGAATTGGCTTTATTTATGGACCTAAGAACTTTCCTCTTCCACCAATTCCATATCCAGATACTAGAACTGTCTTAAATCAAGTTAACAATCTTTTATTAGAAGGTAATAAGTTAATGTTTAATTCAGTTCCTAATGCGGATAGGTATGTTATAACTGTTGATAATAAAACATATGAAACAACCAATCCAGAACTAACCTTAGATTTAGCACCTGGACTTTATGATATTAGCGTTAAAGCTTATGGAAACCATGATTTATATAAACAGTCAAGCAGTGATGTATATAATATGGAAATTTATTCAACTTCAATGCAAAAAATCATTGATGAGTTATTGAATTATGGTAAAAATACACACAATTATTATAATGACTAGGAGAACAAATAAATTTAAATAGTTTTATAAAGAAAGATTAAAAAACTCAAAATCGAGGTGAGAGAAGTGTTTAGATTAAAAAGGATTATAATTGTACTTTTAATAGTATTTAGTTTCAGTTATACAATTAAAGCGCAAGAAGAACTTACTATGCAACTTGTTAGTAGGGAAGTTAAAACAGTGATGGGAGTTCAACACCAAAAACTTAAAGTTAAAATGCGCTTTAAAGGAAGAATATCAAATCAACAAATTAACTATATGGGCGCAAACCCTACGACAAATCCTAATATTTCAGTAGTAGCGCTTGATAATTATGGAAGAATGGATTTTAATAGAGGAACTATTTTAGCGCAAATCTATACTTCACAATATAGATATCCAAATCAAAAAATAGTTTCCGCAGTTAATGGAGATTTTTTCGATATTAGTAGTAGTATGGGGCAAAGCGCGACAACCCGTGGGCCACATATTAGAGATGGAAATGTTATTTTTGAAGGTTATAGTTCACCTTCAGCTTCAACTAGTGTAGGAATTAAAGTTGATGGAACACCATTTATTATGGTTCCAGAACTTGATAGTTATCATATTGAAGTTATTGATGAAGAAGGTTCACTTAAATTAAAAGATTTAAAGGTTAAAATTAACCAAATGCCTACTGGACCAAATGATTTAGCGGTATTCTTACCTTCATTTAATGAATTTGGCTCAAATCCAACAAGTGAAATTAATGGTAGAAAGATGTTTATTAAAATTCAAGAACAAGCTATCCACAGAAGAGCAAGCGGAGTTGAAAATGGTAGATATTTTGTTAGAGGTCAATTTGAAAGTATAAAAGATGAACAAATTGAAGAAATTCCTGAAAACACAATGGTTTTAGTTGGTGATGATTTCTTCTTAGATGGCCTTATTACAGAAACAGACACAGTTAGACTTCATAAACGCCCTTCAGGCGCATTTAAAGACGTTTATCATGCAATTTCAGGTCCACATAGACTAATTGTTGATGGTCAAATTATCCGCCATACAGATATGGCTGTTCACCCAAGAACTGCGGCGGGATTAAAAGCGGACGGAACTTTATTTTTCGTTGTGGTTGATGGTAGACAATCTGCAGCAGAAATGGATGGTGTCACTTTAGAAGAACTGGGTGAAATTATGAACTATTTTGGAGCTTATCAAGCCTTTAACTTAGATGGTGGTGGTTCATCAACAATAGCTGTTTTAGATGAAGCTAGTGATACATATAAAATTCATAATAGTCCAAGTGATGGTAATTTAAGACAAGATGGAAATGGTATTGGCTTTATTTATGGTCCAAGATATGTACCACTCCCACCAATTCCATATCCAGATACTAGAACTGTCTTAAATCAAGTTAATAATTTAATTGTAGAAGGAAATAAATTAATGTTTAACTCTGTTCCTAACGCGAATAGATATGTTGTTACAGTTAATGGTAAAAGATATGAAACAACCGATCCAGAACTTACTTTAGATTTAAATCCTGGATTATATGATGTAAATGTTAAAGCTTACGGTGATCATGATTTATATGCATATTCAAAGAGTGATACTTATAATATTGAAATTTATTCAACCGCAATGCAAAAAATTATGGATGGTTTATTAAACTATGGTAAAAATACTCATAGTTATTTAAGTGAGTAGAAGAATTAAAAGTTTAAATATGAAAGATGATTTCAAACTTAGAATTGCCTTAAAAGAAAATAAAATAGTGTTGGGGGTTAACTATAAAAAGTTTATTGGAATAATGACTTATAATGGTAAAGAAACAAACCAACAAATTACCTACATGGCCGCAAACCCCACTATAGATTCTAATATTTCTTTAGTTGCGTTAGATAGTTTTTCTAAAACTGACTTAGTTAAAGGTAATCTTTTAAGGCAAATAAAAATATCAAAACATAGATATCCAAATTCTAGGATAGTTTCGGCTGTTAATGCTGATTTCTTTGATATTAAAAGTAATTTAGGACAAAATGCCGCAACAGTTGGACCTCATATAAGAGATTTTAATGTTATTTTTGAAGGATATGATTATAAAAGGTCCATTAGTGTTGGCATTAAAAAAGATGGAACTCCATTTATTTTAAAGCCTGAGTTTGATGGTTATCATCTTGATGTTATTAATGAAAAGGGAGAAATTAAATCTCAAATAAAAGTTAAAATAAATGAACATTTAACTAATCCTAATGATGTAGGTGTCTTTATATCTTCATTTTTAGAACCTAATAAAATTAAAGGTAGTAAAATTCTTATTAAAATTACTGAAAAAGCTATTCATAAGAAAAATGGCATTGAAAATGGAAGATATTTTATTAAAGGAAAAGTAGAAAGTATCACAAAAGAAAGCTTAGATACTATACCTGAAGATATTATGGTTTTAGTTGGTGGTAATTTTCCAATTACTAAAAATGATATTATTAGAATTCAAAACCGTCCTAGTGGAGCTTTTAAAGATGTTTATCACGCAGTTTCAGGGATTCATCCGCTTGTAGAAAATGGCTCGGTTATAAGACAAACCAATGTTGCGGTTCATCCAAGAACCGCTGTAGGATTAAAAGAAGATGGCACCTTGTTTTTCGTTGTTATAGATGGAAGACAGTCTCCTAAATATGATGGTGTGATGTTAGAAGAGTTAGGTCATATTATGAAATATTTTGGTGCCGTAAAAGCGATGAATTTAGATGGAGGTGGTTCATCAACTATGGTTTTATTTGATGAAGATACTAAGAAATATGTGGTTTGTAATAGCCCTTGTGATGGTGGTTTAAGAAGAAATGCAAACGGAGTTGGTTTCATTTATACTAAAAAAGGGGATAAATAAATGACAAGAATAAAAAGAATCTTAATAATTGTTTTATTAGTGTTTAGTTTTAGTTATAAAATTAATGCTCAAAGTAATTTTAGCCTTGAAATTAGAAGATCAGAAAATAGAAAAGTAAGAGGGGTTGAATATAAACAACTCACTGTAATTATGACTTCAAATGGCAAAAAAACAAATCAGCGCATTAGTTATATTGGAGCGAACTTTTTAACTAACCCTGAACTTTCTTTAGTGGCGTTAGATAATTATCCGGATGTAGGTTTTAAAACAGGAGGTTTAATAACTCAAATAAATTATTCACAAGCAAAATATCCTGGTAAAATTATTGCCGCAGTGAATGGAGATTTCTTTGATGTGGTTAATAGATATAGTGGGACAAGAGAATCAACAAATGGCCCGCATATTAGAGATGGAAATGTTATTTGTGAAGGTTATCAGTATTATAGGCCAATGAGTGTTGGAGTTAATAAAGATAATACTCCATTTTTAGGGAAACCTGAGTTTGATGGCCTTCATATTCAAGTATTTGATGAAGAAGGTTCTTTAAAACAAAAAGATTTACCTGTTAAAGTAAATGAACTTCCTAATAATGATACTGACTTAAGAGCGTTTATTTCTACATTTGAAAACCCTAGTTTAATTGAAGGTAAGAAGATGCTTATTAAAATTAGCGCTCAACAAATTCATAAGCGTATTGGTGGAGCGGATAGTGGAAAGTACTTTATAAAAGGGGAATTAGAAAGTATTACGGAAGATGAAATAACTAGAATTCCTGATGATGTTATGGTTTTAGTTGGTAATGATTTCTTTTTAGAAAATCTTATTACCGAAAATGATACGGTAAGACTTCAAAATCGTCCTAGTGGAGCTTTTAAAGATATTTATCATGCAATATCTGGAATTCATCCACTTGTGGAAAATGGTGTTGTCTTATCACATACAAATGTAGAGGTTCATCCTAGAACCGCTGCAGGAATAAAAGAAGATGGAACGATATTTTTTGTGGTAGTTGATGGAAGGTATAGTCCTGATTATATTGGAGTTACTCGAGAAGAGTTAGGCCACATTATGAAATATTTTAATGCGAAAACGGCATTTAATTTAGATGGTGGTGGTTCTTCAACGATGACAGTATTAGATGTGAATACTGACACCTATGATATTAAAAATAGACCTAGTGAAGGAGGTCTTAGATCGAATGGAAATGGGGTAGGGTTTATTTATGGACCTAGAAATATTCCTCTTCCACCAGTACCTTATCCAGATACAAGAACTGTCTTAAACCAAGTTAATAAGATTATTTTAGAAGGTAATAAATTAATGTTTAATGAAGTTGAAAATGCAAATAGATATGTAGTAACCATAAATGGTTTAGAATATGAAACTGAAAGACCGGAACTTAATTTAGATTTAAATCCAGGATTATATGATGTGAATATTAAAGCATTTGGTGAACATAGTGTATATAAACAATCAAGCAGTGATCTTTTTATGATAGAAATATATTCTACTTCGATGCAAAAAATCATCGATGAATTATTAAATTATGGAAAAAAGACCCACGAATATGTAAGTGAGTAGGAGGATGACTTATGAGAAAAATATTGGTTGTGTTAATGTTACTATTTTTAGTAGGTTGTAATGGAAAGACAGAAAAAATTACTATTGATGGTAATTTAGAAGTTGAGGTAGGAGAAGAAAAAGCTCTTTTACCACAAACAGAAAGCGACAAAAAGATTATTTTTGAATCCTTAGACGAAAGTGTTTTGACAGTTAACGCTAATGGAATCGTAAAAGGGATTAAAGAAGGAACTACAAAAGTCGTTGTTTCTTTAGAGGGAACAAAAGTAAAAGCGGAGGTTAGTGTTGTTGTTAGTAAACCTGCGTTAGTAGTTACTTTAGAAGTGGAGGTTCAAAGAAAGCTTAAATTAGGGGATGTTGTAACTGCGGTAGTAACTACAAATGATCCACTTGGAGTTACTTTTTCTACAAGTAATGAACTCGCTTTTTCAGTAACAGAAGAAGGGAAAATTACTACCTTAGCTACTGGTGGTGGAACATTAATTGTTACATCGAAAACTGATCCAACAGTTAAAAAAGAAATTGAAATTGAAATTAGCGAAGAAATTGTTATAAATGCAACAGATGTTTCTGTGGCAGTTGGCATTTCTAAGCCATTAAACATTCTTCATAATGACCCAGAGGGAGTTACTTATGAAATATTAGATGAGGAAATTATTTCTTTTGATGGTGAAAATGTTACAGGTTTAGCTGAAGGTGAAACAACAATCAAAATAACTTCTAAAAGTGAGCCTGACTATTTTGTTGATGTTAATATTACAGTAACATTAGAAGTTATTAACGTTGCAGAAATGGTTTATCATGTTGAAGTTGGTGATATTTTTGAAATTGAAGTTGAATCAACAAGTGGTTATGATATTTTAGTTGAAAAAGAAACTATTGTTGGTATGGCTGATGGTGGTAAGTATGAAGCTCTAGCGGTAGGTAAGACAGATATTACATTTTCTTTACCAGAATATCCAACTATCAAAAAGACTGTTGAAGTTAATGTTTATCCTAAAATAACTTTAGAAGTTCCTGAAACTATTGATTTAAAGATTCAAGAAGTTAAACAAGTAGAATATACCGCAAGTGAAACTTTATCACTTGTAAGTAGTAATGAAACAATATTTACTGTAGCTGATGGTAAAATAACTGGAGTTAAAGGTGGGACTGCACAATTAATTTTCTCTGCCCCAACAAATCCAGCATTTAGACATGAAGTAGATATTGTGGTTGCGCCAAGGCCATCAAGATTAGTTATTAATGCTTCAAGAAGCATCGTTTTATCAGAACAAACTCAAATTGAAAGCACATTTACGCCTGTTGGTTCTTTCTCTTATTTAACTTATACATCTAGTGATGAAACAGTTTTAACAGTCACAGAAGATGGAGTGGTTGAAGGTGTTGGAATTGGTAGTGCGACAATTAGTGTTGTATCTACAATTGACGCGAGATTAAATGCGAAAATCACAATTACTGTTGAAAGAATTAACGCTGTTAAAGGAGATGCAACTTCTGGTGAGACTGTTACAGCTAATGGTTATGTATTCACAGAAGGTGTTAACTTATTTAAGACACTAGAAGAAGCGTTAGTTGGTGATCCAAAAGAAATTATTTTAATTGGAACTTATACTAATCCAATTAATCTTGCAAATGAAGTAATTTTATCAGGAACACCTGAAACAACGATTAAAAATACTATTACTGTTAAATCAAATAATGCAAGTATTAAAGGAATGACATTTGTTGATGCAGGATGTGTGGTCGTTGATAGTAATTTAAATGGTGTTGTAATTACAGAAAATATATTTAAAGAATTAACTATCGCTGGAACAGTAATCTATGCTCCAAACCAAAGCGATTTAGAAGTTTCTTATAATACATTAACTCTTAATAATCAAATAGCTATTCATGTGGAAAACCCTTCATCTAAGGTAATTACCATTAAAGGAAATATTATTAGTGGCTCTTCAACAGCAATATTAGTTAACGCAACAGTTGCTTATGAAAATAATTTAGCTGTGAGAGTTGCGTGGAACAAAATTAACAACTCAAATACTGGTATTGATATTGATTTAGCTTATACTGATACTTTCTATCATGATAATTCTTATGTAAGATTTAATGAAGTTACTGACTATGCATTTGGTGCTAAGGCAGCCACAATTAATTTAATTGACTTTAACTTAAACTATTGGGGTGGAGTTCCAAATTATACTAAATTTGCAAACTTAGGTGAAACTGATTTAGAAGGATATTACTTAGATCCAGCTGATATTGTTCCTGAATCAATTTATAATCCTAATGGTCCAGCATTCCTAAAAATCTTAAATGATTTATCAGAAGTTAATATTAAAGATGTTATTACGGTAGAATATAAAGTTTTACCTAGAGATGTTCCAGCAAGTGCGATATTATTATCAACAAGTGATTCTAATATTATGACTATTGGTTATGGTAATAAACTTAGTTTCAAGAGAAGTGGTTTTGTTTCACTAACATTAAGAAGTGCATATAGTGATGAGATTAATGATATAGTTACTTTTGAAGTTATTACTGATCCGGGTATTGAAATTATTCCACTTAATGCGAAAAATAACTTAATAGTAGGACAAGACCTACAATTTGAAACAATGGTATTCCCAAGTAGAATTTCAGCATCACCAGTTAAATTCTCAGTTGACAATACCACACTAGCAACTATTTCTCAACAAGGAGTTTTAACTGCGAAAGCTCCTGGTTTAGTAACNGTTAAAGTAGAACTTCATAGTGATGAAACTGTTTATCAAACATTTAAAGTAGAAATTTATGAATCACTTGATTTAAACAATATTATGGATTTAATTAGTGCTTCAATGATGACATTTACAGAACAAAGAACACTACTAATGTATGGTGGTACTAACTATTGGTATACATCATATGACAGTGTTTCAAGATTAATCTTTGAAGAATTAGAAAGAAATAGATCATTAATGCTTCCTGACTGTGGAACTTTAACTGATCCAAAACAAAAAGAAAACTGTTACTTATTAAGACCTGGTGGTAGACCAAGTATGATTGATGGATTAGTTACTTATAATGATAAACGTGTTCATTATGTAACAGTTCATGAAACAGCGAATACAAATCCAGGGCAAGGCGCTTATAGTCATGCAAGATACTTAATAAATCAAATTAATGGAACAACAACATTAAGACAAGCATCATGGCACTTCACCATGGATGATAAAGTTCTTTATCAACACATTCCAACTGATGAAATGGCATGGCATGCAGGAGATGGAACTAGAAAAGCAGGAACAACTTGGAGCGATAAATGGGGTAATCAAAATATTGGTGGTGGTAATGCTCACTCAATAGGTATTGAAACAAGTGTTGCAAGAGGCGATGATATCTTTAGAATTTGGCATAGGACAGCTAAATTAACGGCTGAACTTTCAAAAGAATACAACTTACCTCATGGACACGTGAAATTCCACCAAGATTTCTCATCTAAGTGGTGTCCACAATCAATGTTAAGAGCGGAACTTACATGGGTGTTCTATGAAATGGTTGATTTCGAATATAGGTTAGAAAATGAATTTGGTTCTCCAGAGATTGAATTTATTTCTCATAATCCAGAATATGTTGATAATGCTGGTAGAGTTATTAAAATGCCAGATGTTGCGCAAAATGTAAGTTTCACTGTTAAGGTTACTTATAACGGAGAAGTACTAGAAAAGACTTATTATAGTTATCTACCTGGTACAATTCATTAATGGAAAAGTTTTTCAAAATGTAAAAATACAGTCATTTTGAACAACACAAAACAAGAGAAACATTGACAGCGCTTACAAAATAAGATAAAATATGTGTAGGTTTAAAACTAAAAAAAGATATAGGAGGAAAATTTAGTGAAAAAATTAATTTCAGTATTAACATTAGTATTTACATTAGTGTTAAGTTTAGGCTTTCTTGAAGTAGAAGCCGCAGACCCATTAATTGAAGTATATCCATACAATAGTTTGGATTGTTCACTTGGAAATGATGACTGTGGATTTGCGAAAGTTGGTAGAAACAACTGGACAGTAACTTACAATGGTTATCGTTATTGGGTTATTAATGATAATACGCGCTATGCGCACGAGTTTAATGATGCAAACTCAGATGGCTATATTAGCCCTGGTGAGTATCAAGGACTTAGATATAATGCATTTGGTGTATTATTTATTAACAATACAGCTGCAACTGTTAAATTAAAGGGAGATGCTGCGAGAGCAGATTTAACAACAGTTACTCACAGAATTTGGTCATACTATGATGAGACTGGTGTTCTTCAAATGCTTGAAAACCAAATTCATACAACTCACATGGTAAACGATAATCATGGTGTTGAAGGAGCAGAAGCAGACTGGCGTTTAGCTACAGCAATAGAAGCTGAAGAGTATGATGCAGCACCAGCAGATGCAAAACCTGCGAACATGCTTAATACTCATTATAGAATTATTAGATCAGCTACAGATACTGATGGCTATGTTATGGAACCACTTAAGTATATCCAATGGGTACACAAAGATTATGATCCAGACGTTGAAGGTTCTAAGAAGTCTACTCTTTTAGACTATGACCCAATTGAGGCTCATATTCCAGCAGGATGGAGTGTATTAACATTTGGTACTCACGACCGTGGTGCATATCCACCAGCACTTAACATGGTATTATCATTACCAGCAACTTTCTTAGACGAAGTTCCTAAGACAGCTGAAATGAAATATAATGATGTTCCAGCAGTTTTCACTGGTTTTGCAGGATTAGATGACAACCCATATATCGCTGGTGTACAAGTTGTTGCAGATTTTGATGAGCCATTTGAATTAGATGCATCTGGATTAAAAGCAACTTATACAAACATGTATGATGCAGAAGGTAACGTTATTAATGAAAGAAACGTACCAATTGACTTTGCATTAGAAGTTTCTAAAGATGGTGTTGTTTTAGAAACAATTGACTATGTTTATGATCCAGTAGCTGAAAAATATACAGCTAGTGGCCCATTTACAAAAGTTGATACAAGCGTATTTGAACAAGTTTATGACTTAAAGATGAAAGCAACTACACCTAGAGGTGTTGCAGGTGAAGTATCTGGAATTATCGTTGTTGGTGTACTTCCTAACCGCTTTGAAGGTGTTTCTAACAAGATTATTAGAGATGGCCAATATATTGACTTATTAGAAGGAGTTGAGGGATTTAACGGTAATGATGTTGATATTACAGATGATATCGTAGTTAGCTGGTCAGCAGGATTTAATCCTTATAATCCACAACCAGGTAAATATACTATTACATTAGATGTTGCTTATGAATATCATTGGGCTCCAGTTTTAACAGATGACGCTCAAACAGGATTCAAATTAACATTTACAAACGTAAGTGATCCTGAAAACCCTGTTGTAAGAGGAACTAACGTTGTTAGATATCCTTCTAAATACAATGTTCACTTTAACAAAGAAGCATCACCATTATTAACATACATCGACTATGAACACAGACATTTAGTAGCTCAAACAGCAGGTTTAGGATGGGGTTCAGTTGCAGGTGTTGTTAGAGATGGTAAATTAATTCATACATGGAACGGTTTTTCTAGTTATACTGAAAAGAATGAACTTGGTGAAACAACAGCTCATGCAAATGGTGAAGCAATGCAAACATCAATTAGAGCATTTGAATTACAACCTGGCGATTATATGATTTTAGCTCATGGTTCTGCAGAAGGTGACAACATTAGATATGGTTGGGGAGACGAAGTAGAAATGACAGGTCGTCCTGATGTTTACTATACAGCTGAAGCACAAGTTACATATCAAGTAACTGTTGATGATAGAACAGCTCCTCAAATTAGAGTAGTAAATCCTAATTATGTAGTTGATTCAACAATGTTTGAAACAGCTGATGAAGCAATTTTAGCTAACGTTGTTGCATTTGATAATCATAGTGCTGATGTTGACTTACTAGTTAATGATGATGGCGGTTTAGACTTAGCAGTTCCTGGTGTATACACTGTTGTTGTAGATGCTGAAGACGATGCACTAAATAGCGCAAGTGTAACGTTCAAAGTTATAGTAGTAGCACCTAAATTAACTCAAGCAGAAGTTGCTGATTTACTAGATGAACAAGCAGCAGAACTTCAAGAAGTTATTGATGCACAAGCAGCATTAATTGCAGCACAACAAGCAGCATTAGCAGCTCTTGAAGAACAAATTGAAGAAGATAATGCTACTAAAGATGAATTAGCAGCAGCTAAGGCTGAAGCAGCAGCGGCAGCACAACAAGCACAACAAGCAGCGGCGGCAGCACAACAAGCAGCAAATGCAGCTCAAACTACTGCTGATGATAACGCAACTCAAATCGATAAAGTTGACGATGCTAAATTAGGTACAGGTGCAAACATTGGATTAATGATTCTATTTGCATTAGTTGGTGCAGGTTTATCATTTGGTGCATCATTCCTAGTATTTGGAAGAAAAAAATAAGCTTAATTAATAAATAAGTAAAATTGAAAGTTTCCTTAATTGGAAACTTTCTTTTTGCTTATGAAAAAAAATTTTTTGTTTTGAAAAAAACTAAAAAGATACTATTAAATACTATTTATATAGTATAATATGAATGTAAACACTTACAAAAGTGTAACGATTAAAAAAAAGGGAGATGATTTAATTGAAAAGAATTTTAAGTTTGTTTATCCTTGTTTTCGGAGTTGTTTTACTTGCAGGATGCGGTAAAAAAGGTCCGGTAGCATTTGAAGGAAAAGACAAAGTATATGTTCGCTTTGGCGACCCTAACTTTGATATTAAGGCGGGATTAGCCGCAGTTGACGAAGCGAAAGGTGATGTTTTATCAAAGGTAACATATGATCAAGAAGTTGACGTTAATCAAGAAGGTGAATACGTTGTTACTTTTAGTGTTAAAGCATCTAATGGTGAAATGGCAACACACACAGTTACATTTATTGTTAAAAAATTGGAATTACAAGGTGGTGCTGATGCAAGAGTTGTTTTAGGAAGCTATCAATTTGATCCAATGAGTGGAATTTATGTTGTTGATCCGGTTGATGGTAGAATTACTAAAGCTAATGCAATTCAAGCAGAAATCACTTATGTTATTAACAAAGATGGTGTAGATGAACCAGTAGAAAGTGTTGATACAAAAGAATTAGGTGAGTACACTATTACTTATACACTTAGATATCGTGGTTCAGAAGCAACTGTTACTAGACGTGTTGTAATTGTTGATGAAATTATGTGGACTGGTGTTGGTGAGACAGAATTAGAAGTTGGAAATACATTAGTTCCACTTCAAGGTGTTAAAGCTTCTCAACCAATTAGAGATGATGAAGGAAATGCAACAACTAGAGATGTGTCTTCATACATCCGTGTTATTTCAAACACTGTTGATAATACACAACCTGGACAATATGAAATTGTTTATAAGATTTTAGATCCGGAAGCATTTGATCCAGAAAATCCAGATGTAGATCCAGATCCAGCAGTATATCTACAAGAAAATGGTGAAGATGTTAGTGCGACTAGAATAGTTAATGTTGTTAATAAGATTGTTATTTCTGGTGCAGGAAATGCTTCAATTACAAAAGGTTCAGCATTTAACCCAATGGAAGGCGTTTCTGCAAGAGATTCAGTTGGTCCAATTGATGTAGCTAACATTACATTTGAAGGTACTGTTGATACAACAACATTAGGAGAATACACATTAACATATACAGTTATTGGTGCATTTGGAATTGAATTAACTCATGAAAGAGTGATTAAAGTTATTCCACCAATGACTGGTAAAGTAAACATTTACTTTATGAGTGGTGACCCAAGAGAAAATGACCCATTTAATCAAGATTATACTGGAAGTCACCAAGTTGAAAAGCAACAACTTCATAGAGAAGTAGAAGAAAGATATAATGTTAAAGTTACATATGTTCCATATCCAGCAAACGCAGCATGGGGTCCTTCAAGAATTCAAGCAATGATTGAAGCAACCGTTTCAGGATCACCACTTGCGGATGTATATTACCATATTAGTTCTGACTGGATTCCACAACTTGCGAATGGTGGAGCAATCGGTGCTGTTGATGAGTTTTTAGCACCTGGTGGTTATGGTGAAGAAACTCCAGAAAGTACTAGAAATGCTGGTAAATATGCAAAACATTATTATGGCTTTTCTCCAGGTGGATTAGGCATGAGTTCAGGCTACTACTATAACGCTGATTTAGTAGCTAAGATTGGATTACCTAACCCAACACAAATGTATTTAGATGGTGAATGGAGTTGGAGTACATTTAAAGCATGGGCATTACAAGCTAAAACAGCATTAGCCGCTGATGAAGCTGTATTAGGTGGATATCCTGGTATTTTATCAGAAAACTTACTTCCACTTAATGGTGCGGATTTCCTTGATGAAGATAGAGGAAGAATTTTATTCCATAGTGATGCAGCAATGGAAACATACGCATTCGTTAAAGAACTATACGATGCACAACTATTTGAAGCTTCTCCAGCATATGACGCAGGAAGTGTTGAGTGGAAGACTGGTAAAGTTATTTTCCATCCAGGTGAGTTCTGGTTCGTTAATGCTGATAATAGATGGAAGGGTAATTTAAACTTTGAACTTGGATTTGTTCCATATCCAATGAGTGATGCTTATAAGGCAACTGGTAAACCATATCGTTCACCAGTTCAAGGACCATCATTACCTGTTATGGCAGGGGGAATGACTCAAGAAAGAAAAGAGTTAGTCTTTAAAGTTTGGTGGGATATGCAAAGACGCATACCAAAAGAACAAGCACAAGCAGAATATAGAATTTTATTAGAATCTCGCTTTGAAAAAACTATTTATGTTGATGCGTTCTTAAGTATTAGTGATTGTGCGTATAGAACTGTAATTGACGGTCTTGGAATTAGTAAATGGAGTACAGGTAGCTATCTAGCAGCAACAAACGTTGGTATTAGAGAAGGTACTTATGACACTCTAATTAGAGAAATTTTACCAGCATACCAAGATGCATTAAGAAGATATTTAGAAGCGTAATAATATAAAGACCATACCCCCTTTTCTAAGTGGGAAAGGGGGTATTTCTTTTATAATTTAGGAGGGATATTTTGAAAAAATTTGTCATAGTATTATTATCATTAGTAGGAATACTTTTTATTTACGCTATTGTTGAGGCAATAGTAATTTCAGTAGATAAAAATACTTTAAAATATAACATTAATACATCGGAGCATGTCAACTTAGAAAAGTTTGAGGCACACTCTGATTATCATAATTATGTTAATCAATTTTCTTTAAATTATCCTAATGAAGCCATTAGTATTGACCTATCAAGTTATACTGATAGTAAAGATGTTACATATTTAGGAGCCCATTTAGGTGAAAATAGCGTTATTGAAACTTTAGAATCAAGTTTTGTTACGTATGAAGTTGATATAAATGAGGCGGGTTTTTACCGCATTTTAATTACGTATTATCCAGAAACTGAACATTCAACAAGTGCTAATATTGAGCGGGGAATTAAAATAAACGGTGAATATCCGTTTTTAGGTTCTGAAAACGTTACGTTCTTACGTATTTGGGGTTCAAAAGAAGCAATAAAGAAAGATATTTATGGTAATGATATTAGGCCAAGCCAAATTGAATTACCAAAATGGACTAAATCATATATTAAAGATAACTCAGGATATATTACTGAGCCATATTTATTTTATTTTAGAAAAGGAATAAATGAAATTACTCTAAATTCAATTAGAGAAGGAATGTTAATAGGGGATATTACTTTAGATCCTGTTAAAGAATTAAAGACTTATGAAGAAATTAAAGCCACTTATGAAGCAAATGGTTATAAAGCAGTTAATGAAAAAGTTCACCTAGAAGCTGAACATGCTTTATATACAACATCACCAACACTTTATCCATTAAATGATCGCACAAGTTCTAAGACAAGCACATCTAGTCCTGGAAAGATTATTTTAAATAGTATTGGTGGCGATAACTGGCGCGTTAATGGAAATAAGATTGCGTGGGAATTTACTGTTCCTACATCAGGTCTGTATGAAATATCAATGCGCGTGAAACAAAATCTCGCTAAAGGGATGACTGTTTCAAGAAATATTTATCTCGATGATGAGATACCTTTTAAAGAATTAGAAAACTATGAGTTTAAACAATCTGGTGATTGGCGATTACAAACATTAGGAACTAAAAAAGAAGGTTACCTATTTTACTTAGAAGAAGGTAAACATGAACTTGCGATGGAGACAAGTTTAGGTAATTATGGTATTTTACTTTCTGAAATTAACAATTCGATTGTTAAACTCAATACTATATATCGTGAAATTATTGTCTTCACTGGTGCTGAACCTGATGAACATAGAGACTATCAACTACATTTAAGAATGCCTGATTTAGTAGATAGGCTAAAAGAAGAAAGAAAAATGCTTGTAGATATTCGCCAAGCATTAATCGATTTATCTGGTTCTAAGAGTGAAAAGACTGGTATTTTAGATACATTTATTTTACAACTTAATGATTTTATTAAAAAGCCTTCATCAATTCATAAGAAATTAGCCTCTTTTGAAAGTAATGTTGCTTCCTTAGGTACATTAATGACACTACTAGATCAACAACCATTAGAGATTGATTATTTTGTTATTCATGGAAGTGGTGTGGAATTAAAAAGAGCTAAAGAAAATAAATTTGAAGGTGCGTGGTATTCAATAAGAAGGTTTATTGCTTCATTTACTACAAACTATGCAGCAGTAGGTAAAACATCAACTGAGGCAACAGAAACAATAGAAGTTTGGATTACAATGGGGCAAGACCAAACAAATATTTTAAGAAAATTAATTGATGAATCATTTACACCAAATAAAGGTATTCAAGTTGACTTAAAATTGGTAAGTGGGGCAGCACTGTTGCCGGCAACACTATCAGGTGTAGGACCGGATGTGTCAATTGGGGTTGGTGGATCTGTTCCTGTTAACTATGCGATGCGTGGTGCGGCAGCGGATTTAACTAAATTTCCAGATTATGAAGAAGTTGTTAGTCAGTTTCATGAAAGTGCGATTGTACCATTTACATATCAAGGTGGAGTTTATGCGATGCCTGAAACTCAAACATTCTTAATGATGTTCTATAGAACGGATATTTTTGAGGATTATGGCTTTGCTGTACCAAATACATGGGATGATGTAATTGCGTTAATTCCAAACTTACAAAAATATAACTTAGACTTTTACTTACCTATTCCAGCGAGCCAAGCGGGAATGATGAACTTACCTCCAAACCCAATATTTTCAACGCTTTTCTATCAACATGATGGTAATTTTTACTTAAAAGATGGAAAAGAATCAGGATTTAATGAAGGTGAAGGACCAGAAGTGTTTAAGTTTTGGACAGAGTTTTATACGGATTACTCATTTCCTTTAACCGCAAACTTCCCTAATAGATTTAGAAGTGGACAAATGCCAATAGGAATTACTTATTATAATTTATATAATACACTAGCGGTATTCGCTCCAGAGATTAGAGGTAGATGGGATTTTGATTTAGTTCCAGGTACTAAATATATTGATGAACATGGTAATACTCAAATTAGAAGAGAAACTGTTGCTTCATCAAGTGGAATAATGATGTTAGAACAATCTAAGAAAAAAGAAGCATCGTGGGAGTTTATTAAATGGTGGACCGGCACAGAAACACAAGTCAGATTTGGAAGAGAACTAGAAGGAATCTTAGGTGCCGCTGCGCGTCATCCAACCGCAAATATCGCTGCGATGCAACAGCTACCTTGGCGCGTTAGTGAAAGAGATAAGTTAAATGAACAATGGATTTGGACAAGAGGAATTCCAGAAACTCCAGGTTCATATATGACTGGAAGACACTTAGATAACGCATTTAGAAGAGTAATCAATGATAATGCTAATCCAAGAGAAACGATTTATGACTATGTTTTAATTATTAATCGTGAGCTTGAAACGAAGCGAAAAGAGTTTGGCTTAGATTAAGGGGGCTATATGGAAACAATAAAGGTAAGAAATAAAAGACAACAACTTTGGTTTGATATTAAACAAAGTAAACACTTATATGTCTTAATGGCTCCATTTGCGATATTATTTTTCACATTTACAATTATTCCGGTATTTATGAGTATTGGGATCTCTTTTACAAACTACAATATGTTACAAACACCAAAATTTATTGGTTTAACTAACTATATGAAGTTATTATTAGAAGATGATGTCTTTATTATCGCAATTAAAAATACACTTATTTTAGCCGTAGTTACAGGACCTGTAAGTTATTTACTGGCGTTCGTATTCGCATGGTTAATTAATGAATTACCAAAATATCTAAGAGCATTTATGACTTTAGTCTTTTATGCTCCATCAATTAGTGGAAATGCTTATTTAATGTGGTTAATTATTTTCTCTGGTGATGCGCACGGATATTTAAATGGATTTTTACTTAAATATGGATTTATAAGCCAACCGATGCAGTGGCTTCAAAATCCAGATACAATACTTCCTGTGGTTATTATAGTTCAGCTTTGGTTAGGGTTAGGAGTTTCTTTCTTAGCTTTCTCAGCGGGACTTAAAAACGTTGATAAAACACTTTATGAAGCTGCGGCTATTGATGGGGTTAGAAATAGATGGCAAGAGTTATGGCACATTACTCTTCCATCAATGAAACCACAATTATTATTTGGCGCGGTGATGCAAATTACTACAAGTTTATCAATCGCAGAAGTATCAATGCAACTAGTGGGGTTTCCATCAATTCAGTATGCTGGACATACAATAGTAACGCACTTAATAGACTATGGAACTGTAAGGTTTGATTTAGGTTATGCAAGTGCGATTGCGACAATACTATTTTTACTAATGATTGGAACAAACCTTTTAGTTAGAAAAATTTTAAGAAGGGTGGGTGATTAATGTGTATCTACATAAAGAAACAATTGTTGAGATAGAAAAACCTAATCCAATTAAACGTCTTTTAACTAAAAAACGTCAACTAAATAGAACTATTTGGGGAGATTTAGGATTATTTATCTTATTATTAGGCTTCGGGTTTTTCAGTGCTTATCCTTTAATTATGACAGTGTCTAACTCCTTTAAACCGTTAGACGAGTTATTTTTATTCCCACCAAAATTACTACCAAGAAATATTACTTTTGGTAACTTTAAAGATTTATTTGAACTAATCGGTAATTCATGGGTACCATTTTCAAGATATTTCTTTAACACAATCTTTATTACAGTATTAGGTACTGCAGGACACGTTCTTTTTGCGAGTATGTGTGCATATCCACTTGCAAAGTATAAGTTTCCTGGAAAAACATTATTTTTCTCATTAGTTGTTTACTCACTAATGTTTACACCACATGTAACAAGTATTCCTAACTATATTATTATTACTAAATTAGGATTAATTGATACATTTTTAGCTGTGGTTTTACCGGCAATCGCAAGCAGTTTAGGTTTATACTTAATGAAACAGTTTATGGAACAAATTCCAGATGAACTAATTGAAAGTGCGAAGATTGATGGTGCCTCAGAATATAGAATATACCTTCAAATTGTAATGCCGCTTGTAAAACCGGCTTGGGTAACTTTAATTATCTTACTATTCCAAAGATTATGGACTAGCACAGGAGGATCATTTATTTTCTCAGAAGAGAAAAAACCTCTTTCCTATGCCTTAATTCAAATTGCCCAAGGTTCAGTTGAACGTGCCGGAACGATTGCGGCAGTAGCGTTTATTATGATGATTGTCCCTGTGACGTTCTTTATTATTAGCCAGTCTAAGATTTTAGAAACGTTCACAACCTCAGGTATGAAGTAGGTGATTATATGAAGAAGAAACTTACAATATTTTTACTACTAATTTTAATACCGTTTTTAATGGGCAGCAGTTATAATTACTCATTTTATAATGAAGTTGTTTATTCAGTACCAGGAATGGCTTTTAGTCATTACTTTAATGAGCAAATTTTAGGAGTGAAATTTTCTAAACCAGAATACTTCGTTGTTTATGAAGATAATATTTACCTAATTGATTCAGGAAATAGTAGTTTATATGTAATAGATGATAAGTTTGAGATGAAAGCGGGACCAATAGATAAGTTTAAGATTCATCCAGACCATGCTGATAAGGCAATCTTTGCGACAGAAACAGTGTTAATTGAAGAAGAAAAATATATTACACTTAAAAGTCCGGAAGGATTAGAAGTAGCGTTTGGGCATATTTATATTGCGGATACTTTAAATAGAAGAATTGTGAAGATGACGCTTGATTATCAAGTTGTGGATATTTTTAAAGATCCTAAAGATCCGGTCTTTAAAGATATGGATGAATATGCGGCACAAGAAGAAAGAAGAATTCTTCATGAAGAAACTCAAAGTACACTTCCAGAAGAAGAAAGAACTCCTTTTAATGAAGAAGAAGTTCCGGGAGTATTATTTTCACCTTCAAAAATTACAGTTGATAATACAGAAAGAATGTATGTGATTGCGAAAAATGTTTTTGAAGGAATTGTTGAGTTGTCTCCAAATGGTGAATTTAATAGGTTTACTGGGGTTAACCCACTTAAATTATCACCAGCGGAAATATTTAGACGTTCATTAATGAGTGAGTCACAAAAGAAAAAATTAAGAACGTTTTTACCTACTACATTTACATCTGTAAGAATGGGTGATGGGAACTTTATTTATGCAACCGCAAGAGCAAGTACCAATAACTATCAAAATATGATTCAGTTAATTAACCCTAAAGGATTAGATGTTATTAAGAAAAATGGTTATCATGTGCCAATGGGTGATGTTCAGTTTCCTCAAAATATGAATAACCACGCTATTCACGGTCCAAGTGAACTTGTGGATATTGATTATACAGAAGGTGGTATTTATAGTGTTTTAGATAGAAAACGTTCAAGAATATTTACCTATGATGTTGAAGGAAATTTGCTTTATATTACTGGTTCTGAAGGTAATCAAAGTGATAAATTCTCTTCAGGCGTCAGCATCGGATATTTAAAAGATCAAATAATTGTCCTAGACCAAAACAGTAAAACATTTATTGTTTATAAACCATCTAGTTTTGGTGAACTAGTTAATGAGGCTGTGAGATTAGAGTATGAAGGTGATTATGAAGCATCAAAATTAGTTTGGGAAGAAATCGTAAGATTAAACGTTAACTATGAGATTGCTTATGGTGGTATTGGAAGATACCACTTAAGAGAAGGCAACTTTAAAGAAGCAGTAGAGTACTTTAAATTAGGGCACTTTAATTACTATTATTCTAAAGCTTATCAAAACTACCGTAATGATATTTTAAGAAAGAACTTTGGTTGGATTTTTGGTGGAGTTTTATTAATTGGAGCCTTATTTATTGGAAGGGCAATCTATAAGAAATATAAAGGGGGAACTCGTGATGAAGACTAAAATTAAGAATTTTTATCAAAACGGGATGAAACCTAAACTTAAAACGTTTTATCATGATGTCTTTAAGTTCCCTAGTTATTTAATATTTCATCCTTTTGATGGCTTTTATGAACTAAAAAGAGAAAAGAAGGGTAAAGTTTGGGTTGGATTTTTATTTGTGATATTATTCATTTTATTTAGAATTCATCAATATTTAAATGAAAGTATCATTATTAATAGTAGAAACCCAAATAACCTAAACACAATGACAGAAATTTTAACTGTTACTTTAGTTTTAGCGATGTTTGTGTTAGGTAACTGGAGTATCACAACACTTCTTGAAGGAAAAGGAAAACTAAAAGACATTTTCTTAGTAACTTCATATGCCTTATTTCCGATTGTTATAATTGGTTTTCCAGCAGTGTGGATTTCTAACTATTTAACAATGGAAGAAATGGGACTTTATACACTTGTGATGGGAATAAGCTATGGAATTGCGGGATGGATGTTGTTTTTAGGGATTTTAAATATCCATGAATATGGCTTATTTAAGACAATAATAACGTTTATTTTAACAATAGTAGCGATGGCTTTCTTAGCCTTCTTAGGTTTACTATTCTTTGATGTTATTCAAAAAGTGATTGCGTTTATCGCATCAATATATGATGAATTGAGGTTGCGACAATGAGTAAAAGAAAGATTATAACATTATCAGTTATCGCTACCTTAGCGATTATTCTAATGATTTATTTATTCGCCTTTAAATTAAAACCAGCTAAGAAATTTGAACCAAATGATTTAATTTCTTTTGAAGAAGAAGGTTTTATTGATGCAAAGCTGTTATCTAATACTAATAAATTAGTTGCATACAATAGTTCTTTTGAACTTTATTTAGATGAAACTACTAGTTATTTTTCTGTTTTAGATAAAGCTACTGGAGAAGTTATTAGAAGTAATCCAAATGTTAGAGATCCACGTCAACCTTTAGGAATTAATGTTGATTTAGATTGGTTAACTCCAAGAGTAATTGAAGAATCTTATAGGCATACTCAATATCAACTTAATTTGCCAGAAGAAGGGCCAAATGGATCAGTAATAACTTATGAAAGTAGTGATTTAACAGTTATTGATTCTACATTTAAAGTAATTCCAAATTCAGAGGAAGAAAAAACTGTAACACTAACAGCTAATTTTAATACACCTTTACATACAGCAACTGCGACATATAATGTTAAGGTTGGTATTTTTGGAGCGATTAAAGTTAGTAATTTAGAAAAAACCCCTGCCCATCAAGAACCAAGGGGAATGATTACAAAAGAGGCAGTTGATAAACAAAAATCAACACTAGAACTTAGTTATTACAGTAGTACTGGTTCAGTAAGTTTAATTAATAACTACAACCTTAGTATTTATCATCCTGCCACAATTATCGCAGAAGAGGGTAATAGAACATATAAGATTAAGTATTTAGAAGATAAACCTGGTTTCCAAGTTTATTATGAGATTGCGGATCAAGAAATTGACCACTTGTATTTCCCTAGATATATGGATAATGAAACTCGTGAATATATTAAAAGTAAAAAGCCACTTTTAATTATGTATTTAGATGAAATTCAAGGTTACGATTACAGTAAAGAACTTTATTATATTAAAAACTATGAAACAATGACTTTATTAATTAAAGAAATTCTTTATGAAATTTATTATGAAATCTTAGATGATTACTCAAGAGAAAGAGCGATTGAGGAAAATGCGGCAAATGGTTATTTTGAAGGCAGCAACTTACCTAATTTCAAGGTTGCGGTAGAAGTAGTACTTACAGAAACTGGCTTTAAAACTTCAATTATTAAAGAATCAATTCAAGAACCCGAAGATATTAAAATTGCTTCAATTAGTTTATATCCTTTCTTAGGAACCGCAATTAGTGTTCATGAGGATTACTCACCAACAACTGGTTATATGGTTGTTCCAGATGGTTCAGGTGCAGTTATTGAATTTAATAATAATAAATTAAGTCAAAGTGGTTATCGAAAGAGAATTTATGCTTCAGATATTTCCAATCAAAGAATTAAGATGCCTGAAGAACAAGAAATGATAAGTATTCCAGTTTATGGAATGATTAAAGAAAATATTGGACTAGCAAGTATCGTGACAAATGGCGCCTCTATGACATTTATCAATGCTGATATTAGTGAAAAGATTGATTCATATAATAAGATTTTCCCAACGATTCAGTACCGTGAAAACTACTTACATACTTTAGGAACTGGTTGGAATACATATTCAGTTAGTTTATGGAGTAAAGGAATGGCTAATACTGATTTAACGGTTGAGCATGTTATTTTAAGGGGTGCTAATAATAACTATGTTGGTATTGCAAAAGCTTATCAAAACTATTTAGTTAAAGAAGAAGGGCTAACTAAACAAGATAGTCCTAATAAACCTAAGACAACTTTAGAATTATTGGGTGCCTATGATGTTAAGGCTTATGCTTTAGGTGTTCCTTATAATAAAGTTAAGTCTTTAACAACCTTTAAAGAAGCAAGAAAAATTACAGATGAATTTTCTAATGAAAATTATGATATTAATGTCTTATTTGATGGAGCTTTAAATGGAGGCCTTAGAAGTGGAATTCAAACTAAAGCATCATTTGAAAGGACATTAGGTGGTAAAAGAGGCTATAAGAGCTTAGATAAATATTTACGAGAAAAAGATATTGATATGTATCTACAATTAAACGTTACAGGGGCACGTTCTTTTAGAAGAGCGTTTGATGAGTATACTTATACAGCACAAAGATTAAATGGTGATTTAACTAGAGATTTCCAATATCACTTACCTTCACAACTACCATATAGTGAAGCAGGAGCAGTTGGCGCAAGACATTCAGCAGATGATTATGTGTTAAGTTCAAGATATTATGAACCAATATACAACAAAATTAAGAAAAAGATTCCAACTGATAATATTTCATTTACAAAATTAGGTAGTAACTTAATTGGAAGTTATCGCCATTCAGATACAATTTATGTTGAAGACACATTAGAATATACAAAAGCATTACTACAAAACTCAGAGAAAAATATGATGCTTAAAAATCCGTTAGGATTTACCTTCCCATATACAAAATACGCTGTTGATATTGCGATGGATACAACATTATTTCCAATTATTGATTATGCGATTCCACTTGTTCATTTAGTATTAGCGGATTATGTTCCTTATGCGAGTAGAAGTTTAAACTTATTAACTCAAAGAGGAGAAAGGTTTAACTTTTTAAAGGTATTAGAAACAGGTTCACAACTTAAATACACACTCTCATATGGCGATCCAAAAGAATTAATTAATACTGAGTATACTAAGTATTTATCAACATACTATATGTATTGGGTAGAAACAATTAAAGAGCAAATGGATGAATTAAATAATTTAGGTATTTATGAAGGGTATTTAATTTCTCATAAGAAAGTGGCAAATAATGTTTATGTGGTTAATTATTCTAATGGTTTAGAGTTATACATTAACTATAATACAAATCCTGTAGTGGTTAACGGTAAAAATGTTGATGCGTTATCCTACGTTAAAGGAGGTGTGTAAGATGACAGAAGTTAAAAATGTTAATGAAAAGCCTGTTAAAAAGATTAAAGTAAAATATGATACACAAAAGAAAATTTGGGGTGTAATCTTTTTACTACCTTGGATTATCGGGTTTTTAACATTGTTCGCTTATCCATTTATTACATCATTAATTTTTAGTTTTTATGATGTTACACCAATAAAAGGTGGGATTGATCTTAAGTTTGTTGGCATTGAAAATTATCGTTTCGCTTTCTTTGAACATACTTACGCAACAACATCTTCATTCCAAGTTGAACTTCTTACAACCATTACTGATGCGGTGATTAACTTACCAGTTTTATTAATATTTTCTTTATTTATCGCAGTTTTATTAAATAAAGAGTTTAGAGGTAGAGCCGTTGTTAGAGCGATTTTCTTTATTCCAGTTATTTTAAACAGTGCCGCTGTTTCAACAGTTATGAGTGGTGCCGGATCAATTATGGGTGAACTTTTCATGGAAGAAAATACAATGGTAATTTTCGATTTATCACTTTATTTAAATAACTTAGGAATCGGAAAAGATTTAGTCGCTTTCGTTGTGGGGTTAATTGATCGAGTTTATACAATCTTAACCTTAGCAGGAGTACCAATTTTATTATTCCTAGCCGCAATTCAAAGTGTTCCTAAACACTTATATGAAGCCGCAACCATTGAAGGTGCGACTGCATATGAGATGTTTTGGTTAATTACCTTACCAAACGTTAGTCCACATATTATTACAGTAAGTATTTATGCGATAGTAGACACCTTTTTAACAAGTAACGCTGCAAGAGTTATTAACTATGAACATAGTCGTCTTAATTATGGATATTCACTAGCGATGGCGTGGAGTTATGTCGTTGTTGTCTTGGCGATTTTATTAGTTATTTTCATAGTTTCAAAAGCACTGAAGTTAGGAGAGCATGCCTATGAAAACTAATGTATTTACAGATTTTTTAAAGAAAATTAGAGATTTTTTCATTAAGGAATATGAATATTTTAATGAACCAGGAAAAAAGATAAAAAGACAAAAGAAACTTAAACATATTTTGTCATTAGGATTTACTTATTTCTTCTTATTTGGTTTGTGTTTTGTGATTTTATTTCCAACAATCCAACAAATCTTACAAGCCCTAAGGGCGCCTCAAGATTTAAATGATCCTAGTGTTATTTGGATTCCAAAAACATTTTCAACAATGAACCTCCAAATCTCAATGCGCGTTTTAAACTACTGGAAAGCACTTTTAAACACATTTAGAATTTCCCTTGTTTCAATGATTTTACAGTTAGTTTCCACAGCGCTTGCGGGATATGCGTTTAGTAGACTTAAGTTTAAGGGTTCAAATGTTTTATTTATCTTTGTGATATTTACAATTGTAATTCCACCACAAGCCCTAGGTCTAACAAGGTTTTTATATTTTAGACAATTAGGATTAATAGGTTCAGAATGGGCTCGTTTTAGTTTATACTTAATGAACTTTTTAGGAATGGGAATAAGAAGCGGAATCTTCATCTTTATCTTTAGACAGTTCTTTGCGGGGCTACCTAAAGAGTTAGAAGAATCAGCTCAAATAGATGGGGCTGGAGTTATTAGAACATTCCTACAAGTAATGTTACCTAACGCAAGAGGAGCATTAGTAACGGTATCACTGTTTAGTTTTGTTTGGGCATGGAATGATTCTTACTACGTAGGATTATTTAACATTGCAACAGAGAAGTTCCCACTTTTAACTATGCAGTTATTAAATGCCGCAGAAAACACTCAAGCAGTTTACGCAAGACTATCTTATACAGGAGTAGTAGCGGAACTTGGACAAGATATTTGGAAAAACCCAATGTTCTTATCCGCAATTAGTAATGTTTGTGCCCTACTTATAATGTTACCTTTATTAATCGGATATTTATTCGTTCAAAAAGGTTTCGTAGAATCAATTGAAAGAACAGGAATTGTCGGTTAATGTTTGAAAAACCATTTTTTCACAAATTAAATTTAATTGCGGATTGGATTTTAAGAATCGTTATCTTAAATATCTTCTTAGTATTTTCAACACTTTTAGTAGTTACTTTATATCCAGGCATTTCGGCTAGTTATAAGTTATTTAAAGAGTGGAAACAAGGAGAAAACACGCCAATATTTGGCGGGTTTTGGAAGTATTTTAAAGAAGATTTTAAAAGAAAAATTAGTATTAGTATTATTTTAATTTTGATTGTCGCAATTGGTGTATATAGTTTAATTACCTATAACGAATTTATTAAAGAAAATAGTGGAACAATCTATTTAGTTGGTTATTTCGTTGTCTTAATATTTTTAATTGGTTTTGTCTTAGTTACACTATTTACAATCCCAGTAATGCTTTATTTTAAAGAAATAAACTTAACTAACATCTATAAAATATCACTATACGTTATGGCTAAATATTTCTATATTACATTATTAGTTTCAGTTTTATGGGTTATTCCCGCTATATTACTTTATTTTCCTAAATTAATGGTTATTTATGTTATTGCGGGATTATCATTAACAGTATTATTATGGGTATTAGTGAGTGCGCCAATATTTAGATTTTTAGAAAGGATTAGTAAAAATGTTTAAACTAGGGATTGAAAGAATAGATGAATATTTAGATATTTTTAAAGATAAAGGTGTTGGCCTAATCACAAATCCAACAGGAGTTAATAGAGACTTTATTTCAACAATTGATATTTTAGCTAAAAAGACTAATCTTAAAGCCTTATTTTCTCCTGAACATGGAGTAAGAGGAAATATTCAAGCTGGCGTAAAGTTAGATACGTACATTGATAAAGAAACTGGCATACCCGTTTACTCATTATATGGAGATAAAAGAGCTCCAACAGAAGAAATGTTAGAAGGTATTGATATTATCGCTTATGATATTCAAGATGTTGGTGCCCGCTTTTATACATATATCTATACGCTCGCCTATACGATGCAAGCCGCTAAAAGAATGAATAAAAAGGTAGTAGTTTTTGATAGACCTAATTTAGTTGGAAATAAGGTTGAAGGAAATATTTTAGATTTAAAATATCGTTCATTTATTGGGTATTATCGCATTCCTCAAAGATATGGGTTAACTGTAGGAGAACTAGCTAATCTGTTTAATGAAGAATTTTTAATTGGCTGTGATTTAGTAGTTATTCCAATGAGTGGCTATAAAAACGGCGAAACGTTTTATGATTTAAAAATTCCTTACGTTTTACCTAGTCCTAATTTACCAACAATTGAATCATGTTTTGTTTATTTAGGGACATGTATCTTTGAAGGAACTAATGTAAGTGAAGGAAGAGGGACCACAAAGCCGTTTTCATTTGTTGGTGCGCCTTGGATTAACTCTAGAAAGTTACTTAAAAACTTAAAGAAACATAATTTAGAAGGAATTAAGTTTAGAAGTGTTTTCTTTACTCCAACAATGAGTAAACATAAAGATGAATTGTGTGAAGGTGTTGAGGTTTATATTACTGATTATAAAAAGGCTTCACCTGTAATAATGGGAATGATTTTACTTAAAGAAATAGAAGCACTACATAAAGAATTTAAGTTTAATCCACCATGGACTGAAGGAAGAGAGCCGATGATTAACTTAAATGTTGGTGATGATTTTATTAAAGAAGGAACTAAAACATTAGAAGAAGTTAAGGCTTTATTTAAAGAAGATGAGGCGAAATTTAAGGAAGTAGCGAGGAGGTATTATCTTTATGAATAAAATGACATTAAAAGAAAAAATTGGACAACTAATTGTTTTTGGGTTTCCTGAAACAGAAGTAACTCCAAGAATAGAAAAGTTAATTAAAGAATATAAGTTAGGTAATATCTTACTATTCGCAAGAAATGTTAAAACAACGGAACAGTTATTTAAACTTAATAATGATATTCAAGAGTTGATGATTAAAAATTTAGGTTATCCAGCCTTTATAACAATCGATCAAGAAGGGGCAATGGTTACAAGAATCGCTGATAAAGCAACTTTCTTTCCAGGAGCGATGACTTTAGCCGCTACAAATAATCCTAAGAATGCTTATATGCAAGGTAAACATATGGCTTGTGAATTAGACGCGCTTGGAATAAATATGAATTTAGCTCCAGTATTAGATGTGAATAATAACCCTTTAAATCCTGTTATAGGGGTAAGAAGTTTTAGTGATGATGTTGAGATTGTAAACCGTTTTAGTGAGGCTTATATTGAAGGTCTTCAAACAAGAGTAATCGCTACAGGAAAGCATTTCCCTGGACATGGTGATACTCATGTTGATTCTCATTTGGCACTTCCTAAAGTTTCTTTTGATAAAGATAGACTACATAAAATAGAACTAGCTCCTTTTAAAAATGCGATTGATAAAGGAATTAAAAGTATTATGAGTGCGCATGTTGTTTTTGAAGCTTATGATGATAAGCCAGCGACACTTTCTAAAACACTTTTAACTGATCTTTTAAGAGATGAATTAGGCTTTGAAGGTTTGATAGTTACTGATGGTATGGAAATGAAGGCTATTTTAAATAACTATGGTAGTATTGAATCAAGCATTAACGCAATTTTAGCGGGTGCGGATTTACTTTTGTATTGTCATAATGAACATGAACAAATCGGTGCGGCAAAATTATTAGAAGAAGCGGTTTTAGATGGACGCATTCCTATGGAAGTTATTGATGACAGGGTAGAGCGTATTTTAAAGTTTAAGCGCGAACTTACAACTAACATAGGTAAAACCTATGAAGATGTTAAAAAACGCGTAGAAAACCCTAAGCATCGTAAATTTGCCCAAGATATAGTTATTGAAGCACTTACGCTAGTAAAGGGTGAGCCATTTAAGAAAAAAGGTAATGTCTTATTTTTAGGACAATTACCAAAAGCGACTACTTTTGCGGATTTAACTGATGGTAAAAGTAGCGCCATTGAAATGTTAAAAGATTTAGATTGTGACTTTTTAGAAGTTAGTATTAATCCAGAAAAAGAAGAAAGAGATAAACTCATTAAAGCGTCTTCTAAATATGATCAAGTCGTTTTAACAACTTATAATTCTAATATTTATACAAAACAATTAGATTTAATTAGAGAACTACTTAAATTAAATAATGAACTTCATGTGGTTTCCTTAAGAAATCCTTATGATTTATATTTTGTAAAAGAAATCAAAAATTATGTTTGCCTCTATGAATATACAAAAAACTCCATTAATGCTTTAAAATTATACCTAAAAGGACAAATTACTCCGAAAGGAACGTTCCCTATTCATGTATGATTATATAGTTGCGATTGATGGAGGCGGCACAAAAACAGCGGGAATTTTATATAGTTTAGATGGTAAAGAATTAAGGCATGCCTTAAAGGGTTTTTCTAATTTCGCAATTGATGAGGCAACCGCAAAGAAAAACATTTATGCGTTAATTGATGAATTACTTCAAAGTCTTAATTATAATAAAGTCTATATTCAAATGGGGATTGCGGGAACATCAAAACTATTTAATAAAGAAAGATTCTTAAAAGATCTTGAAAATAGATATAGAGCTACCGCAAATTTAGTAACGGACGCGTTAATTTGCCTATATGCGATTGAAAGAAAATCTGATGAAACATTAATTATGGCAATTGGTGGTACGGGTTCAGTTGTTTTAATTGAAAAAGAAGGTAAAATTGAAAGAATGGGAGGTTGGGGCCATATTTTAGGAGATGAAGGCTCAGCATACCATTTAGCTATTGAGGCGATTAAAAATATTATTTATGAATATGAACATAGTATTCCTTATTCCGTTTTATCTAAACACTTACTTAAAGTAATGGAAATAGAAAATATTTTTGAAATTATTGAATATGTTTATAATAGAGATAAATCAACAATCGCTAAATTATCTTTAGAAATTCAAAAAATAGCGAAAACAGACCCATACGCAAGAACCCTTTTAGAAAAAGAAGGTTTATTACTTGGTAAGCAAATCGTTAATGCTTATAAAAGATTTATTAAAGATGAAAGTGTTGTGATTTCTTTAAGAGGGTCATTTGTCTTAAAGGCTTTATATGTAAAAGAAGTAGTTTTAGAAGAATTAAATAAAAATCTTTCTAATTTTAGAGTAGATTTCGAAGGAAATGAACCCGTTTACGGAGCTTATGTGTTGGCTAAACTTAACATAGAAAAAGGAGAGTAACGATGGTAGATATTAGTAAAATTAGTACAGAAAAACGTAATGAAAAAACAAAAAACATTGACCTATTATCAACAAAGGAGATTTTAACAGCTTTTAATAATGAAGATAAGTTAGTTCCTTTGGCGGTAGAAAAAGCAATCGATCAAATTGCGGCAGTTGTTGATGAGGTGACAAAGACATTTCAAAATGGAGGAAGGCTTTTTTATATTGGCGCTGGAACAAGTGGCCGTATGGGTGTATTAGATGCAAGTGAAGTTCCTCCAACTTTTGGTGTGGAAGAAGGCTTAGTTATTGGAGTAATCGCTGGTGGCGATTACGCTTTAAGATACGCAGTTGAAAAGGTTGAGGACTCTAAAGAAGAGGCCGTTAAAGACTTAAAAGCCCATAATTTAACTAAAAAAGACTTCGTTATTGGAATTGCCGCAAGCGGAAGAACCCCTTATCCGATTGGTGGTATTGAATATGCAAATCATTTAGGTTGTAAAACAGCATGTGTAACAACATCAGAAAACTCTCCAATTTCTAAAGTTGCAAAGTACAAAATTGAGGCAATTACTGGTCCAGAACCACTAACTGGTTCAACCCGTATGAAATCAGGAACCGCACAAAAACTAATTTTAAACATGATCACAACCGCTTCAATGGTTAAGATGGGTAAAGTTTATGAAAATCTAATGGTTGACGTGCAAATGTCTAATGAAAAACTTGTTTCAAGAGCGACTAGAATAGTTACGGATATTACTGGTTGTGATAAAGAAACTGCCCTTTTTTACTTAAAGAAATATGATTCTGTTAAGTTTGCGATATTCGCAATTATGTCTAAAATTGAAGATGAAAAGAAAATCGCATCAATTTTAGCTGAAAATAAAGGAAATATTAGAGAATCATTAAAAAAAGTAAAATAAAAGATGTTATAATAATATTAGGTGATGATTATGGAAGAAACTAAAAGACAAAAGTTTCAACGTTTAGCTGAGGCTAGAACTAATAGAATTATTGAACAATTAGATATTTTAGGTAATTTATCAAACAGATCAAACTATGAATATACGCCTGAAGAGGTTAATAAAATTTTTAGATCAATTGAAAGGGCTCTAAGAAGAGTTGAACGTCAATTTGAAGATCCAAATGATTTTACTTTATAGGTAGTTACATTGGAAAAAGATCCTTTAAAAGAAACTCCCGAACAAGAAGAAGTTTTAGAAGATTCTATTGAAGTAGAGAGTGACGATATATTTTTAGTTGATGAATTATTTATAGAAGAAAAACAAGTAAAAAAGCCTAACTTTGGATTCATGGTTGCGGGCTTTTTTGTCCCGATACTAGGATATGCAATGTATTTTGTCTATAAAAAAGAAGGAAAAAAGGTAGAGGCAGATTCTTTTTTAGATGGAGCAATGATAGGAACATTTACTTTTATTTTGGTATTAATTTTAGTAATCGGTTATATTAATAGTTTGTAAAAAATATGTAAATAAGACTTAACAAAAATAAATAATATGATATAATAAAAATGGGTATTTCAAATGCCCATTTTAAAACAACATTTTAAAAAATAGAAAGGAAGAATTATTAAAATGAAAGAACTTAAAAAATTTGCACCATTTGTTGCGTTAGCAATGGCAGTAGTAGTATTTATAATGGCGTTTTTACCAGGAGTAACAGTAACTCTACTTGGTCAAACTAGCACAATTACAGGCTTAAAATTAGCTTTTGGTGGATTTGGTGGCAACCTTGGTGACTCAGGCTTTGTGTTTGTTAACTTTTTAGCTTATTTTGGACCATTATTAGCGGCAATTGCTATTGCGGTATTAATTGGTTTAAAGAAAAACAAAGGCTTAGTTAAATTAGTTTTAGGCGTAGTTTTAGCATTATTATTTTTATTATCAATCATTTTCTTAGCAATGGTTGCTAAAAATGCATGGATTGGTGCTGCAGGCGCAACATTAGCTAAAGCTGGTTATAAACTAGCGGCTGGTTCAATTATTGGTATTGTTGCATCAGTTATTGGTTTATTAGCATCAGGTTTTGATGTAGTAATGCAAGTTTTAAAGAAATAAACTAAAAGAAATGAAAA
>JGI24503J29689_10014932_pt1 | contig 40658 bp, 43 predicted proteins | sample BioPla3RNA2_FD_29689 | JGI IMG/M metagenome (IMG submission 29689)
TTAGCAAGCTAACTTCCTGACCTTCAATTCAATACGCGATTACCGTTACATCAATCGCTCAACCAGTTGCACATAGCCCCAAAATTGGACAACATTGGACACTATTGCAACGCAGCCGCCAGACATTTTAAAGACCTATCCGTTGTGCGTGTTTCATTGCCCGGTTGTGCAAGAAACCAAGCCATTACGCTCCAAAACCAACCGCAAGATACGAATATTTTTTCAGCCATAAAAGGCCTGTTTCAAAGAAATCGCTGGAATTTCCAAGAAACCGAACGCTATCGAACATTAACGTCCTCCTTCATGGACACCCTATATACACCGGAAGAAAAAGACCTCAACACTCGTCTCGAACACTTCCAAGATGAGCTCCGACGCTCACCAAATAAATACAAGAAAATTCGTTCAAAAACTATCATATAAATTACGCGAATATAAATTGTAACAATTCGCACTACAAAGATAAGAGGTATAAGTCAATTCTCCAATAGCTCGTAAACATATATGCTTACCCCCGAAATCGTTTTCATAGATACCAGCGTCTTCATAGCGGAGAACTACTTCGCTTCAGGCAATCGTATCCATACCCTGATGCGACTGGCCGAGGAAGGCAAAATCAACTTGGTACTCTCTGAGATTACGGTGCAGGAAGTCCGCAAGCATATCATATCCTCCACCCGTGACGCATGGAAGCAGTTCGACAAAGTTTGCAAGGTCTTCAGGAATAGAGAAGAAATAGATAAATGGCGTAAGAGCACCAATGACAGAAAGGAGATTGATTATTACCTTTCCAAGTTGGACGCTTTTGTCAAGTCCCCCAACATTAAGATTCTGGATTACTCCTATTGCTCTGACACAGCCCAAGTTTTCACTGCTTATTTCAATCGCCAGAAACCCTTCGGTGAAGGAATGAAGAAAGACGAGTTCCCTGATGCATTTGCCCTTGCGGCGCTGGAAAAGTACGCCGGCGAGATTAAGCATAGCATTATCGTCCTCTCCCAGGACCCAGATATGGCAGGTTACGAGAGTGACGCTTTATCTTGGCAGGATTGCGGAGAGTATGTAAGCAGGAAATTGGCCGAGGGCCACGCCTTATCTGCTCTTGATGAGAAGCTTTCAGAAGAGAAGACATCTCTCGAGGAAGATATAAAGAATCAAGTTATCGATTATCTGGATGATTTCAGGCTCTATTTGACTTGCCTTCGCTTAATGGATGTCTCTGACCACTCGGTCAGGGAAGTTGAGGTTGATCTGAATGCCAGCAATTATGAAGTCCTTAGAATCGATGACGAATGCATTGAATTGGAACTCCACCCCGAAGTGGCTTTCACTGTCGATGTCGATTATGTCGATTATGACTATGCTCAGTACGATCGGGAAGACGGGGTGTGGTATGGAACGGAGAACGGCGTATATGAGGTAAATGGTTCAACAGAGATTCGTTTAGTTTTGAGGTACCACTATCAAGGCAATGATGAAACTGAGCCAGAACTTGAAATCGCAGATCTGGATATGGCCGCTTTAATGGATGTTATAGAATAAGCAAATATATATCAAATAGTTATGTCAATCTTCAAAGACAAAGTCCTCCTCATTAGTGGAGGCACAGGATCCTTCGGAAACGCTGTCCTGAAGCGTTTCCTCCGCACAGATATTGGTGAAATCCGCATCTTCTCCCGTGATGAGAAGAAGCAAGACGATATGCGTCACGAGTACCAGGCCAACTATCCGGATGTGGCACACAAGATTAAATTCTATATTGGAGATGTCCGAGACTTGGAATCTTGCCGTGCCGCTATGCCTGGTGTGAATTTCATTTTTCATGCGGCCGCCCTTAAGCAGGTGCCCAGTTGTGAGTTTTTCCCCATGCAGGCGGTCTATACCAACGTAATTGGAACCGACAATGTGCTGACGGCTGCTATTGAGGCCAAGGTTGAGGCTGTGATTTGCCTCTCTACCGACAAAGCTGCGTATCCCATCAACGCGATGGGTATCACCAAGGCTATCGAGGAAAAAGTCGCAGTGGCTAAGTCTCGTCAGACCAACACTACCAAAATCTGCTGCACCCGTTATGGTAATGTTATGTGCAGCCGTGGTTCAGTCATTCCTCTTTGGATCGACCAGATCCGCAGTGGTAACCCCATCACACTTACTGAGCCCAGCATGACTCGTTTCATCATGAGCCTGGATGAAGCTGTGGATCTTGTGCTGTTTGCATTCGAGAATGGCCAGAATGGAGATATCCTCGTGCAGAAAGCTCCGGCTTGCACCATTCAGACTCAGGCCGAGGCTGTGTGTGAGCTCTTCGGCGGCAAGAAAGAAGACATCAAGGTTATTGGTATCCGCCACGGGGAGAAGATGTATGAGACACTGCTCACCAAAGAGGAGTGCGCTAAGGCGGTCGATATGGGTGATTTCTATAGAGTACCGGCCGATAACCGTGACCTTAACTATGACAAGTACTTCAAGGAGGGTGATGTGAAGCGTGTTACCATTGAGGAGTTCAACTCCAATAACACTAAGCGCCTCAACCTGGAAGAGACTAAGGCGAAGATTGCTGGGCTGGAGTATATCCAGAATGAGTTGAAGGGGATTCCTAATGTAGCGAAGTAGACTAAAAGTAGTATCATGAAAATCGCAGTAGCCGGTACCGGATACGTCGGATTATCCATAGCAACACTCCTGGCACAGCATCACCAGGTTACGGCTGTTGATGTTATCCCGGAGAAAGTAGAGAAGATTAACAAGAAGCAGAGCCCCATCCAGGACGAGTACATCGAGAAGTATCTTGCAGAGAAATCGCTGAATCTGGTTGCAACCCTGGACGGCAAATCCGCCTACAAAGATGCAGACTTCATAGTAATTGCTGCCCCCACCAACTATGACCCTAAGAAGAATTTCTTTGACACCACTCACGTTGAGGAAGTCATCGAACTTGTTCTGGAGGTGAATCCGGACGCCGTGATGGTCATCAAATCCACCATTCCCGTTGGTTACACCAAATCCGCAAGAGAGAAGTTCAGCTATCGCGAACGTCAGGCAGACGGTACTATGAAGGTGGTAACTCCCAACATCATCTTTGCCCCGGAGTTCCTCCGTGAGAGCAAGGCGCTGTATGATAACCTTTATCCTTCACGTATCATTGTTGGTTATGACGAACCCGCCCTTGAGAAGGCCGCTCATACCTTTGCCGGCATCATAGAGGAAGGCGCAATCAAGGAGGATGTTCCCGTGCTCTTTATGGGCACCACCGAGGCCGAGGCCGTGAAACTTTTTGCAAACACTTACCTGGCTCTTCGCGTTTCCTTCTTCAATGAACTGGATACTTATGCAGAGATGAAGGGCCTGGATACTCAGTCTATCATTAATGGAGTTGGTCTTGATCCAAGGATTGGGTCTCATTATAATAATCCTTCCTTTGGTTATGGCGGATACTGCCTTCCTAAGGATACAAAGCAGCTGCTTGCTAACTTTAATGATGTGCCGGAGAATCTTATAAGGGCCATTGTGGACAGTAACAGTACCCGTAAGGATTACATTGCAGACCGCGTTCTGGAGAAGGCCGGTTACTACACTGCTTCCAGTGCCTACGATGCCGTGAAGGAGAGGGAAGTGGTGGTTGGCGTGTTCCGCCTCACAATGAAGTCCAACTCTGATAATTTCCGTCAGAGTGCTATCCAAGGCATTATGAAGCGCATCAAGGCCAAGGGTGCCAAGGTCATTATCTATGAGCCTACGCTGGAGGATGGAACTACGTTCTTTGGATCAGAAGTCGTTAATGACCTCAACACCTTCAAGGCAAAGAGTCAGGCTATTATAGCTAACCGCTACGATGCCGTATTGGATGATGTTCAAGACAAGGTTTACACCAGAGATATTTTTAAGAGAGACTAATGCAGTACCATATCTTCAGTCCATACCGTGTATGCACATTAGGTGCACACGTAGACCACCAGCACGGGCTAGTGACGGGCTTTGCCATTGACAAGGGCGTGGACCTGTGGTTTGACGTCAGGGAGGACAGCAAGGTCATCCTGGATAGTGAAACCTTCACCGGTCACGTAGAGTTTGACATCGCTACGCCGGCCCTGGTGAAGCAAGGAGATTGGGGCGATTATGCTCGCGGAGCCAAGTTTGCGCTGCAGAAGCGGTTCAAACTGAAGAACGGTATTAATGGAACCATCAAAGGGAGTATTCCCGTGGGCGGACTGTCGTCATCGGCCGCGGTGCTAATTGCCTATGTTATGGCATTTGCAAAGGCCAACGGCATTCAGTTGGAGGCTTTCGAGGTGATGAAGATAGCATCGGAGGCGGAGCGTGAATACATTGGTCTGAATAACGGCCTTCTGGATCAGGCGTGCATTGCGCTAGGCAAGAAGGACCACCTGCTGATGCTGGACTGCGAGAGCAATGAGTATAGACTCATACCAAAGGCTCCCAATATGCCGGACTTCGAACTGGGCATTTTCTTCAGCGGGCTCACGCGTTCGCTTATGTCATCAGATTACAACCTCCGCGTGGCGGAATGCAAAACTGCCACCTGGCTGGTTCAGGCCTATGAGAACATTCCGCTGAAGGAGCAGAGCAAGACTTTCCTTAGGGATGTCTCCGAGAGTATGTTCAAGATTCATCGTGACAAGATGCCGCCGCGTTTTGCCCGTCGTGCAGAGCACTTCTTCTCTGAGCATAAGCGCGTCCGTGAAGGTATTACGGCCTGGGAAACCGGTAACCTGGAGTGGTTTGGAAGCCTTTCCAAAGCATCCTGTGAATCCAGCATCCACAGCTATGAGTGCGGCTCTCCGGAATTAATTGCCATCTACGAGGCAATGCTCACCACTGACGGCATTTATGGCGGAAGGTTTTCCGGTGCCGGCTTCAAGGGCGCCTGCATTGCCCTTGTGGATCCCGCCAAGAAGGAAAGCATAGAGAAAGAAATAACAGAAAAATACCTGGCCCGTTTCCCGCAGTACAAGGACACCTTCAAGGTGTACTTCTGCAAGAGTGACGACGGCGCACGGTTCATTTAGCCCCTGTCATTTCGAGCGAAGTCGAGAAATCTCATATGAAGAATATAGTAATTGCAGCAGGGTATGCAACAAGGTTAGGGGAACTCACAAAGAACTTCCCCAAGCCCCTTCTTCAGATTGGCAGCAGCACCATTCTGGGAAGGATGCTGGACGACATTGACAGGATTCCTCAGATTGATGAGCATATCATCATCTCCAACGGCAGGTTTGCAAGTATCTTTGAGTTCTGGGCAAAGGAGCAGCACTACACAAAGCCCATCACCGTGGTGGACGACGGAACATTCTCCAATGAAACCCGCCTTGGAGCCGTCTGTGACCTCCTTTTTGCGATGGATAAACTTAAACTCAACGATGACCTTTTAGTTGTAGCCGCAGACAACATCCTGTTTTTCTGTTTCCAGGAGTTTGTGGACTTTGCATACAAAAAGAACACTTCCTGCATAATGTGCCATGAGCAGCCTTCAATTGAGAAACTTCAGCGCACGGGCGTTATTGTGGTTGATGACAATATGAAGGTTCTCAATATGGAAGAGAAGCCGCAGGTTCCAAAGAGCACCTGGGCCGTTCCTCCCTTCTATATTTATTTGAAGAAGGACCTGGACCTTGTCCGTCATTCCGTGGAGAACGGCTGCGGTAAGGATGCCCCCGGTAACCTTGCCCATTATATGGTAGAGCACACAACAATGCACGCCTGGCCTATGAGTGCAGGACGTTTCGACATTGGGAGTCTGGATACTTATTACGAAGCAGTAGAATTGTATGGAAAGAATTGATTTAAACGGCAAGACAGTTTTGGTAACTGGCTCGGCTGGATTCATAGGCAGTAACCTTGTGATGCGCCTTCTCAAGGAAATGAGCACGGGAACCATCATAGGGTTGGACAATATGAATAATTATTACGACCCTACTCTCAAGGAGTATCGTCTCAGGACCATTGAGGCGGGCATCCCGGAAGGCATCAAGTATGCTTTCTTCCGGGGAGATTTGGCGGACAAGGCTTTTATTGATCAACTCTTTGCTCAGTATCACTTTGACATTGTGGTGAACCTTGCCGCACAAGCCGGAGTCCGTTATTCCATTGAGAATCCTGATGCTTATATCCAATCCAATATGATTGGGTTCTACAATATTCTGGAGGCCTGTCGGCATTCGAAAGACGTCATTTCCGGCTCGACCGGGAATCCATATGAAGGAGTCCAACATTTGGTGTATGCTAGTTCCAGCTCCGTCTATGGCGGCAATAAGAAGGTTCCTTTCAGCGTAGAGGACCGTGTGGACAATCCCGTATCGCTGTATGCCGCCACAAAGAAGAGCAACGAACTGTTCGCGCATTGCTACAGCAAGCTTTACAATATCCCTACCACTGGGCTGCGGTTCTTTACCGTGTATGGCCCTGCCGGTCGTCCGGATATGGCTTACTTTGGTTTTACCAATAAGTTATTGAAGGGTGAGACCATTCAGATTTACAATTATGGTAATTGCCGTCGTGACTTTACCTATGTGGACGACATCGTAGAGGGAATAGTGAGGGTAATGCAAGGTGCACCAGAGCGTAAGAAGGGAGAGGATGGACTTCCCATTCCTCCGTATGCAGTTTACAACATCGGTGGCGGCCAGCCGGAGAATCTGCTGGACTTTGTGAACATCCTTCAGGAGGAACTCCTCCGTGCCGGAGTCCTGCCAAAGGACTATGACTTCGAGGCCCACAAGCAGCTGGTGCCTATGCAACCAGGGGATGTGCCCACAACTTATGCAGATGCTTCTGCTTTGGAGCGGGACTTTGGGTTTACGCCTAAGATCACCCTCCGCGAAGGTCTCCGCCACTTTGCCGAGTGGTATAAAGAGTATTACGGGTAAGTATTTATTCCCGCAAATAGAAAATCTATTCCCTATGGATGTTGCATTCATTTTAGATAAGTATTTCAAAGGAAAGGAGGGCGTGTCGATTGACGTGTTTGATGCGCAGGACGCTGACCAGTCCCCTCTGTCTCCTAAATAACGTAGTGGTAAGCTTTAGGGTAGAACGAGGGTAGAAGAAGGTAAGAAGAGGGGTAGAAGGGGCCGATGAGCGAGAGAGAATATAATAAGGTAAAAATAAGATAAGGTGGCCGATAGCCGATGAGCAACCGCTCCAGGCACATTTGCGGAGCAAGCCCGCAAAAGAACCTTCCGCTATAGGAAGCGGTACAGCCCAATGGTCGCTGACGCGCCCATCCGGCTGTGAATAATAAAAGCGGCAAAGCCGCAAGTGGAAATCAAGACGAGAGCAAAAGTCAAATACTTAAATTATTCGTATGACAGAGCGTGAGCATATTGAGGAACTTCATCAGAAGTATCTTTCCGGCCTTACACGCAGCTGGGGCCGCGATGGGGCAGTAAGGTCTTCCGCACAGCCCAGATGCTACAACCATAGGACAGTAATCCCATTGGGATTCTCTCATAAAAAGATTTCCCAACAGCTGGCCTGACCTTTAAAATTTAACTAAAAAGATATTAGGATGGTGATATGAAATTCAAAGATATTTATTTAGCAGATAAATTGCGATATTCAAATGGGGGGGCATAATTTGCACTTTATCCGTATATTACGAAAAGCGCAATTTAGTAATGGCTTAATGAATCTGTTATATAGATATATCCTAAACAGGATAATGTTAAGATATGGATTAGAAATATCATGGCGTACGAAAATTGGAAAAGGGTTTTATATAGGACATGCCTTTAATATTACAATAAATCCTGACGCTGAGATTGGAGAATGGTGTAACATTCATAAAGGGGTTACCATAGGACAACAGAATAGAGGAAAAAGAAAAGGTGCTCCCAAAATAGGAAATCGTGTTTGGATAGGAGTAAATGCAACTATTGTCGGTAAAATTGAGATAGGTGATGATGTTTTAATCGCTCCAAACGCTTTTGTGAATTGTGATGTTCCTTCACATAGCGTCGTTATAGGTAATCCATGTAAGATACATTATAAAGAAAATGCAACAGAGGAATATATAAATAATTGCAATGAATAAATATCTATTATTAAGTTCATGATCTTAATTGATAATGATTCGTTAAAAATTTAACAATTATATAGTTTTCAATTACTTACGTGTACAACAGCCCGTTTTCGGGTCGCTTTACAGCATCTCGCAGACGGCATAGAACAAAGCCGAAATAGTGTTAAAAAAGATGAAAATAATGCTTGAAAAATTTGGATAAGTGCTTGATTTTCAGTAACTTAGAAGTAACAACAAATCCAGTTACTTTAATGAAAATCAAGCCCCTTATCCAGCTCAGAGAGATGATTTCGAAAGCCCTCTCCGGCCAGGCAAATTTAAGCAAATCTTTTCAATCTTTCTTCATCGAGACCATGGAACTTATACTCACACATACCGGACGACTCAACTTCACCCAGTTGGCGAGGTGCGGTCGTTCGTGCGAGAGCCGGTTCCGCCAGAACTTCAGGAAGTCATTCGACTGGCTATCTTTCAACCGGTCGTTCCTGGAATCGACAAAGGGACATCGCATTGCAATAGCCATCGATCCTTGCTATATCTCCAAGTCTGGCAAGAAGACTCCAGGCATTGACTGGTTCTGGTCCGGTTGTGCAGCTGCTATGAAGAAGGGGCTCGAGATATTTGGCATATCCATCGTTGACGCCGATGCCAAGGACTCGGTCTTTCTTAAAGCCGAGCAGACCTTCACTGACAAGAAGCGAGGACGAAAACCTGACTGCACCAAGGGAATGAAAGATCCCGACTCCCTCACCGGATGGTATCTGAGGATGCTCAACCGCAACTGCAAACAGTTGCTATCCATATGCAAGCTCATAGTTGCAGACGCATACTTCTCGAAAGAGAGCTTTGTGTCAGGAGTGAAGTCTCTGGGCTTCAATCTCATAAGTCGCTTCCGTGATGACGTCAACCTCAAGTACCTGTACTCAGGTCCAAAGACTGGCAAGCGTGGCCGTCCTCAGAAGTTTGCAGGTAAGGTTGATATCAACAATCTTGACATGAACATCTTCTCGGAGGACTATACTGCCGAAGGCAAACTCGTATACAAGATGTACACGGCTGTCGTCTGGGCTGTGAGCCTTGGATGTGAAGTTCGAGTCGTCCTAGTTGACTACGAGGATGCAGAAAAGAAGCGTCAGACCCGAAAGGTCTTCTTCTCAACCGACACCTCGATGTCGGCTCGTGACATCTTCGACATCTACCGGACACGTTTCCAGCTGGAATTCGTCTTTCGCGATGCCAAGCAGTTCACCGGGCTCACACACTGTCAGGCGAGAAACAAGGAAGCGCTATCGTTTGCCTTCAACGCCTCGCTCACTTCCGTCAACCTCGCCAGGGCATTTGCCCGTCAGCAAGGGATGGTCCTCTCGGTCGGTTCAACCAAAACACTGCTGCACAACGCTGCAATGGTGGATCGATTTATTGCAATGTCCGGAAAATCTCCGAACATGCGATTAAATAACACTGATTTCAAAGAACTTTTATTCTACGGCGTTCGCGCCGCGGTGTAACTTTTATAATTTTACCGAACTATTGAATTGATATAAATCATAATTATTTATGGCAAAGTCAATAAAGAAAAATTATATACTTAATCTTATACATACAGGTACTTCTCTTTTTTTCCCTTTAATCACATTTCCATATATATGTAGGGTGATTGGGGTCGAAGGAGTAGGAAGAGTAAATTTTTTTAATTCAATAATTGGGTATATAGCGCTGTTTACATGTCTGGGTATCCCTATGTATGCCATTCGAGAAATTGCACGCATTAGAGATAATCGAAAAGAACTTGCAAAAACTACTACTGAAATTCTACTTCTATATTCTTTTTTAACACTGATTGGTTTCTTTGTTGTTACAATATTATGTATTTTCGTTCCTGAAATTCAAAGAGATGTCCCTTTGTTTCTTGTATTAAGTCTTACCCTTTTCTTTTCTGCTATTGGATGTGAGTGGTTTTATCAAGGAATAGAAGATTTTGCTTATATAACAATTCGTGGCATCGTTGTAAAAATTATTTCTGTCATTTTATTGTTTTTGTTTGTAAAATCTCAAGATGATTTGATGTATTATGGCTTGTACTGTGTGTTCGGGACTGTAGGAAGTAATATTTTTAATTTCTTTCGGTTAAGAAAATACATAAGTAAGGATGATATTTCCATAAAAAATTTGAAAATATTCCGCCATTTAAAGCCTGCGATTCAAGTTTTTATTTTTAGTGTAACGGTTGGTTTTTATATTAAGTTAAACCCAATTCTTCTTGGTTTTTTAAAAGATGATGTTGCTGTTGGTTTGTACAGTGCGGCAATAAAAGTGATGACTATCCTAATCTCTCTCTCAGCATGTTTAGGAAATGTCATGATGCCCAGACTATCCAATTTGTTAGAGAATGATTCCGAAAGCGAATTTAAAAGACTTATACAAAAATCATATAGCCTTACACTTCTACTCGCAGTTCCTTTAACATTTGGTTTAATCACAACTGCTCCATATATTATCAAGTTGTTGTGTGGTGTGGATTTTTTGGATTCTATACCTGCTTCGCAGATTATAGCACCAATTATTCTTATGGTTGGGATATCTAATGTGATCGGTATTCAGTATTTATATCCTAAGGGGAGAATATCACTTGTGACTTTATGTTGTGGAATTGGTGCTTTAATTGATATTCTATTGTGTGTTATTCTTGTTCCTTCAATGTCGTTTGTTGGGACGGCTATTGCTTATTTGGCCGCGGAATCATTTACAACCTTATCAATGATTTATTTCACTAGACGAGATTTGCCTATTAGTTTTTTTAATAAGGGCCATGTTTTATGTTTAATCGGTGCTATCTTGATGAGTTTGTCAGTAATTATTATACAACAAACATTAAAAATCAATGAATTGTATTCATTCGGGATACAAGTTGTTGTTGGTGTAACAGTATATTTACTATTTCTCTTGATTACAAAGGAAGAAATAGTAAGTGGGCTCCTCACGACAATTGTTAAGAAAAAAAACGTGAAATAATCTTTTTATATTCATAATTATGAAAGTAGTTCTTTTAGCAGGCGGTTTTGGCTCTCGTATATCAGAAGAGTCAGTTTTTAAGCCTAAACCTATGATAGAAATAGGCGGTATGCCCATCCTGTGGCATATCATGAAAGAGTATGCTCATTATGGTCACAATGAGTTTATCATTTGTGCGGGTTATAAACAAGAATATATCAAGGAGTGGTTTGCGAACTACTTTATCCATAACAGTGATATCTCGTTCGATTTCAGAGATGGGAAAAATGAGATGACTGTGCATCATAGTCATTTGGAGCCATGGAGGGTAACCGTTGTAGATACGGGTTATAATACTATGACCGGTGGTCGAATCAAACGTGTGCAAGAATATGTGGGTAACGAAACCTTCATGATGACCTATGGCGATGGTGTCTGTGATGTCGATATCAACAAGCTTGTTGATTTCCACAAGCGTCACGGAAAGAAAGCAACTCTTACTGCTGTTAAGATGAAGCAGGAAAAGGGTGTACTTGATATTGGTGGCGATAATGCTGTTAAATCATTCCGTGAGAAGAATAAAACAGATGGGGCACCCATCAATGCAGGATACATGGTTCTTGAACCTTCTGTTTTTAATTTGCTTGATGGTGATGAATGCATCTTTGAACGCAAACCATTGGAAACACTTGCTGCAGAGGGTGAATTAATGTCATACATTCACGAAGGTTTTTGGCAGTGTATGGACAATATCCGCGAGAAGCAAATGTTAGAAAAATTGCTTCTTGAAGGAAAGGCTCCATGGAAGAAATGGGAGAGGGAAGTGCCTGATGATCACACTAAAAGATAATAACAATGATTGATGTATTCAATAATTTCTATAAAGGCAAGAAAGTCCTCGTAACTGGTCACACCGGTTTCAAGGGCAGTTGGCTCTCCATCTGGCTCCACGAGTTGGGTGCAGAGGTGGTAGGCGTTGGTCTGGAACCCTATAGCGAGAAGGATAACTTCCTCCTCTCTGGTATAGGTAAGAAAATTAAGGCAGACCTCCGTGCAGATATTCGTGACGGAGAGAAGATGAAGGAGATTTTCAATCAGTACCAGCCTGAGATTGTTTTCCACCTTGCTGCTCAACCATTGGTACGTCTCAGTTACGAGATTCCCGTTGAGACCTACCAAACTAACGTGATGGGAACCATCAACATCATGGAGGCCATCCGTGCTACAGAAAGCGTAAAGGTGGGTGTGATGATTACCACCGACAAGTGTTATGATAACAAGGAGCAGATGCGAGGATATAAGGAGGACGATCCGTTTGGCGGTTACGATCCCTATAGCTCTAGCAAAGGAGCTTGTGAGATTGCCATCCAGAGCTGGCGTAGGAGTTTCTTCAATCCAGAGGATTATGGCAAGAAACACCATGTCAGCCTTGCCAGTGTACGTGCTGGTAATGTGATTGGTGGTGGCGACTGGGCTAAAGACCGTATCATTCCTGATTGCATTCGTGCTTTAGAGGCAGGCAAACCTATTGACATCCGCAGTCCGAAGGCTGTCCGCCCTTGGGAGCATGTGCTTGAGCCGCTGAGTGGTTATATGTTGTTGGCCCAAAAGATGTGGGAGCATCCTACGGAGTATTGCGAGGGGTGGAACTTTGGACCTGAACAGGAGAGTGTGCTAACAGTTTGGGAAGTAGCAAGTGCTATGATTAAGAACTTTGGGTATGGTGAGTTGAAGGATGTCTCTGACCCTAACGCATTACATGAGGCCAACCTTTTGATGCTGGACATTACCAAGGCAAAGACCCGCTTGGGCTGGAAACCCAGATTGGATGCTACACAGTGTGCAATTTTGACCTCCGACTGGTACAAACGTTACAAGAAAGAGGATGTTTACAAAATCTGTATTGACGAAATCAATTCTTTTGTAAGGGCATGAGAAAAGTCCTAATTATTGGTGCAAACGGATTCCTTGGAAACAAGTTGACTCGATATCTTCTGAAAAAAGACGTTGAGATAGTAGCCTTTGTGCCCACTGGTTTTGATTATTCCAATGTTTCTTGCCTTTCGGGAGTTACATGTGTAGAGTTTACTTTTGGGCGCCTTGAGTCATTAGATCATATTGAACCCATAAAAGGTGTTGATACAATCTACAATATGGCTTGGATTGGCGTGAATGCCAAGGATAGGAACAACGCACCTCTTCAATTATCAAATGTGAAATGCAATCTTGAGGTTGCTGAATTCGCGAAAAGGAATGGCATAACTAGATTGATAGTTCCTGGTTCTGCGGCCCAATATGCTTGTTCCGGAAGAGTAATAGATGGTACAGGCAATCCGGCCCCATCAGATTTGTACTCTGCTGCAAAAGTGGCCACATACTATTATCTCAGTACATATTGTACTCTCAATGGTATAGAGCTCATTTGGCCTTTGGTAACTAGTATCTATGGAACGGGAAGAGATGACAATAATCTTTTGTCATATGTTATCAAATCTTTCCTCAAAGGCGAGAAACCTTCAACCACCAAACTGGAGCAGAAATGGGATTACCTACATGTTGAGGATTTGATGAAAGCCTTGTTTTTACTCGGGCAGAACGGAAAGGGTGGTAAGATGTACCCTGTAGGAAGTGGTGAAAGCAGTACGTTACGAGAGTACGTTGAGGTCATAAGAGATGCAATTGATCCTTCTCTCCCGATAGGGATAGGGGATATTCCATATAAGAATAGCAAAATAGATAATCAGGTGCTTGATATTTCTTCATTGAAAGAGGATACTGGTTTTGAACCATCATTATCTTTCTCCGAGGGAATACAAGATGTTATAAGTTTCTTTAAAAATAAGCAATAATGGCATATTCCTATGTTATTGCCGGTGCCGGTCTGAGTGGAAGTACTTTTGCTCGTTGTATGGCAGAGAAAGGCAAAGAGGTTTTGGTGGTAGAGCGAAGAAGCGAGATAGGTGGAAACCTCTATGACGAGAAAGACGAATCGGGTATACTTGTACAGAAATATGGCCCCCATATTTTCCATACCAATGATGAAGAGGTATACTCTTTCATAACCAAGTATGCCAAGTGGGAACCGTTTAAACTTCGTTGTGAAGTTGACATGCTGGGTAAATCCACTCCGTCGCCCTTTAATTTCAAGACGATTGATCAGTTCTATCCTGCTGATAAAGCGGAAGAACTGAAAAAACAATTGAAGGACGCCTATCCGGATAGGGTAACAGTAACAATAGTAGAATTGATAGAAAGTACAGACCCTTTAATCAAGGAATATGCTGAATTCTTGTTTAAGAATGATTATAGCCTCTATACGGCCAAGCAATGGGGAATGAAACCCGAAGATGTGGACGTGAGCGTACTAAAGCGTGTGCCAGTCAGAATGGATTATCAGGAGATGTATTTCACCGATAAATATGAATGCATGCCCGTTGATGGTTTTGCCGCTTTTGTTGAGAGCTTGTTGAATCATCCTAATATCAAAGTGGTCCATGCTGATGCTAGAACTATGATTAAATTGGACACGAAAGCTGGGAGGGTTGTATTCGAGGGAATCAATGTTGAGGATGATTGCCAGTTTGTTTATACTGGTCCAATTGACGAACTCTTTGATTATAATAAGGGTGCTTTGCCTTACCGTTCGTTGAGATTTGAATATGAGAAGATAGATACGGATAGTTATCAGAATGCACCGGTTGTTGCCTATCCTCAGGTAGAAGGCTTTACGCGTATTACCGAGTACAAGAAATTACCGGAACAGGATATAGAGGGTGTAACTATTATCGCTAAAGAGTACCCTCAGAAATATGATTCAAAAGGTAAGATAGATCCCTATTATCCAATCCCTACCGTAGAAACAGCGGCATTGTATAAACAATATGAGGGGCAAGCCACTCAGTTTAAAAATCTTATTTTGTGTGGTAGATTGGCTGATTATAAGTATTATAATATGGACCAGGCTATTGCGGCGGTTCTAAACAAAACCAAATAGTCATATGGAAAAGAAAGTTCTTTCAATAGGCATTGCTGCATACAACATGGAGCATTTTTTAGCTCGTTGTCTTGATTCGCTAATTATTCCAGATATTGATAAACTGGAAATAATAGTTGTTAATCATGCTAGTACTGATCGTACTCATGACATCGCTATGGAGTATAAAACTAAATACCCAAATTCAATTAAAGTAGTTGATGTGAAAGTGAATGGGCACTATGGAAGAGCTGTAAATAACGCCCTTGCAGCAGCTACTGGTAAGTATTTTAAACTACTAGATGCTGACGATACGTATTACAACGAGAATTTACCCCAATTCGTAGATTACCTATCAAAGATTGATGTTGATGTAGTATTCTCTCCATATTTAACATTGGATTATGATTCAAATTTGGTTGACCGCTTTGTTTGTCCAAAAGAGTATTCGGATTCAAAAATGTTTTTGTTTGATGATTTAGACTGGACGGATTCAAGAATAAAGCGTTTCCGCGCTATGCATTCTATGGCTATAAAAACAGAGGTTCTACAATTAAACAAATACTATCAAACCGAGGGAATCGCTTATTCTGATACTCAACTGGTTTTTTTCGCTGATCTCTATTCCGTTTCTTGCTCTTTTTATGACAAACCAATTTATAACTATTATTTGGGAAGAGATGGTCAGACAATGTCATTAGCATCAACAAAGAAGAATTGTTTGCATTTTTACAAAAATGCAGTGCGTATGTTTGATGTGTTTGAAGAGTTTTGTAAATATCAAACCGTTTCTCATAACAGAATAGAATTATTATCGGATTCGATAAATACCGAAATCAGTTTTTTCTTTGGGACTGTAATAGGAGGGTTTAAGGATATCAGTCAGTATACTCAATATATCGAAGAATTATATAGCAAAGGTCAATCAAGCAATTGGCAAGAAGTTTTGGTTAGAAAAATGAACTCACATCCTTGGTTTTCTCTCTATAATCGATTCCATATCCCCAATAACATTATATATTATTATCGTAGTGCGAAATCCAAAATTGCTCGTTTAATTAAACGATCATAGTAATGTTGTTATATGATATTTTTTCTTTAGAAATAACTAATGATTGCTAATAATCCTCTTGTAAGTGTTGTAGTACCTGTTTATAATGCAGAAAAGTACATAACAGAATGTATTGAATCTGTATTGTGTCAAACAATAAAGGAATGGGAACTAATTCTAGTAGATGACTGTGGTATTGATCATTCCATGGACATAGTGAAGGATTTTGCTTTAAAGGATAATCGTATACGCTTTATTGAAAGCGATAATAACTTGGGTCCAATGATTGCTCGAGAAAAAGGCTACACGGTGTCGAAAGGAAAATATATTACTTTTCTTGATAGTGATGATGTCTTGCCCAATAAAGCCCTTGAATTATTATTACAAAAAGCTCTAGAGTCTGAGACAGACATTGTCTCCGGTAATATTGAATACTTTTATTCAGATGGTACGAGAAAAAAATGGAATAATAAACTCTCATATGGAGGAGATAAAGTATCTATATATAAATCAATTTTAGAAGGGGAGTTTACTCATAATCTGTGTGGTAAACTATTTCGTGGAGAGTTGTTGAGGGACAATGAGTATTCGTACTATGAGAACTTTACAAATGGTGAAGATGCGATTTTCTTTTATGAGATAGTAGATAATATATCAACAGCAGTGACAGTCCCCGAAGTTGTGTATGAGTATAGGCAGAACCCGGCATCATCGTCTCAGGCTCGCCTTAATGTTAATCAACTTGAAAATATCGTTATTGCAGATTCGTTGAATTATAAAAAATGCCTAAAATATCCGGAATTGGACAAATATGCTTACAGATACTTTTCAAAGTGTCTAAACGAATATTATGTCAACGGATATAATAGGGATGGAGTTTTTGACAAATTGGTAAAAAAATACGGTATAGAGCATTTGGCGACCCCAATTGGTATGTTAAAGAATTTACCTTTTCCAATTTTTATGAAACAAATTCTAAAGCGATTTTTGAAGAACAAATAGTTTGAATAAAAATTTGAGATACGGTTATGAATAATATTAATGGTAAATCGCCTATTAATAGGTTGAAACGTGCGTTTTTGTATAAGTTTGCCGGGTTGTTTCCGGACAAAACATTCTTGGAGTTGTTGTTTCCCCTTATGGTTGGTTATAAGTTAGACTTGGAACATCCTCATACATACAATGAAAAGCTCCAATGGCTTAAACTTTACAACCGCTGCCCTGAATATATTCAGATGGTTGATAAGGTTGAGGCAAAGAAGTATGTTGCTAATATCATTGGCGAGGAGCATATAATTCCCACACTGGCTGTCTATGACAGGGCAGAAGATATAGACTTTGATGCCCTTCCCAATCAATTTGTCCTAAAATGTACACATGACAGCGGTGGCATTGTTATATGCAGCGATAAGAGCAAATTAAACCGCGAGTTTGCTATCAAAAAGCTAAAGAAAGGTTTGGCGAGGAACTATTATTACCAGAATCGTGAATGGCCGTACAAGGGCGTTAAGCCACGTATTATTGCGGAAAAATATATGACTGACGATGGCAATGAGTTAAGTGACTATAAGTTCTTCTGTTTTGACGGAGAACCAAAGTTTATGTTTATCGCTTCTGATCGTTTTGCAAAAGGCGAGGAAACGAAGTTCGATTTCTTTGATATGGAGTTCAATCATCTTCCTTTTACGAACGGGCATCCTAATGCAACCAAAGAGATACAGAAACCACGTGGTTTTGATAAGATGGAAGAACTTGCATCAAAACTTTCCAAAGGCATGCCGCATGTGCGTGTCGATTTCTATGATGTGAATGGTCGTATTTATTTTGGTGAGTTGACATTTTTCCATTGGAGCGGGTTAGTGCCTTTTGAACCTCAGGAATGGGATGTTAAGTTTGGAGAGATGATACAACTCCCCATAATACAATAGATATTTTTACTAATCCTATAATAGTGTAATTCATTTTTAATCACATGCCAGGAAGATTTCGTGCGATACCTTGGGATTATTTTTTTCTACTCTGGTTCTTAACGGAAAGTTGGTTTAACCATACTATAATTGGGACTTTGGGTCAGGCATTTTTTATGCTTTACTCAATGTACAAATGTCTTTCTATCAAAAGATTTTGTTGGTCATTTTTTTTAATTTATTACTTCCTTTTTTGTGTCGTATGTTATTTGAATATATACTTGGGGTATGCAATCTCTCCTGATCATTCTCATAAGATGTTAGGAGTTGTGCTGAGAAATTTTGTTTTTATATTTTTTCTTTATCAGTATATACATTACGTATCCACAGAAAGTTTTTTACCTTTCTTTGCCAAGGCGTGTTGTATCTCCTCATTTGGCATTTTGTTAATATTCTATTTGAATACCGGAGGTTTTTATATGCATGATGATGATTCACTTGGGATCATCAATGCTAATATCCAATCTGTTATAGACGGTTTTATTATTGCGTGGATGATAATTAATAAGAGATATAAGGGGAATGATTTACTATTATTGTTGTTTTTATTTCTTTTTATTTTGCTTTCTGGGACAAAAAAATCAATTATTACTATTATAGTAGTAGTTGGAATTAATATGGTACTTAAGAACCCTAAACACATTATACGAAATCTTTCTGGTATTTTAGCCCTGCTTGTTGTCCTATATATTGTCTTGATGAAGATTCCTGCAGTTTATGATATGATCGGAAGCCGCTTTGAAACACTTTTCTCATTTATGGAAGGTGGTGATACTGATTCTTCAACCAAGGCAAGAGATAATTTTATTGAACTCGGTTTGCTTTATTGGGCAGATAGTCCAATATGGGGTAGGGGATTGAATTCTTTTGGATATCTATATGGAGATGATACCACTTATAGTCATAATAATTATGTTGAGTTGTTATGTTCTGTGGGTATTGTTGGTTTAATATCGTATTATCTAATGTATATACATGCGATAATCAGTTTTATTAGAGTTAACAATAGAATTGTTACACCTTTAGCGTTATCAATTATAATTTCATTTCTAATTACAGATTATGCTTTGGTTTCATACTTTGAACGAGTTCTTTATATCCCTATCGTTTTAGTGTATGTGCTATTAAGTGAAAGTAGGGAGGCTCCTCACAATACATTAATAAAAAAACAGTTAAAGAATCTTCAACTATCCTGAGAATATTCTGATTGCTTAAGATTTTGTTCTGAGTTTAAATAATGTAGTGGTGAAAGATTATAATAATCCCAATTATATTAATTAGGCTAATAGGCCAATAAGGAGTTTTTTATGAAAACTAAGATTCAAGTGTGCGTTGCTATTATGATTTGTTTAATAATGCTATTATCAAATTATAGTATTGCTCAAGCTCAAACATATAGCAAAAGGCCAGCGTGGTCTCAAGAGTTTTCATTTATTTGGAGGAGACCCTTAAGGAATTGGAATCAAACATTTCGAAATGCACCTTCCGGCAAGGCTTTTTTTACAGATAGTATAGGAAATGTTTTCATAAAGAACGGGGCTCTTCATATTAAAGCTACGGATGATAAAATGAACGATAAGCTTTGTAGTTCTGGCTATGTAAGCACATTAGGGTATAAAACCTTCAAATACGGGAAACTCGAACTAAAGGCAAAGGTCCCGACAGGCAAAGGTATCTTCCCGGCGATTTGGTTGCTACAAGATGTAAGTGACCCTGTATTGCAATATGGAGAAATCGATATGATGGAATATATAGAATGCTTTGAGGGAAAAGAGTTTGCTACGACTATTCATCTAAATTACCGGAACGATACAAAAAGCAAATGCAAAGTTTACACTCATACTACTCGATGTAAGACGGACATAGAAAAATATCATATCTATGGACTTGAATGGACACCGGATTTTCTCACATTTACATTAGATCGCAAACCGTATTATACTTTGAATAGAAGTGAATCTGAATTCTGGCCATTTGATGAACCATATATATTGATATTAGACGTTGAATATGGAAGTTGGGGAGCCTCATGTGGAATGGACGATTCCATTTTCCCTAAAGAAATGCTAATCGACTGGATTCGTTACTATCCGTTATCTGAATAATAAATACAATATAAAATAAAGAAGAATGAAAGCATTAATTCTAAACAGCGGATTAGGTTCACGCATGGGTGTTATCACCAATGAACACCCCAAATGCATGACCGAGATATCATTTAAGAACACCATTTTAAGTAGGCAATTACGGATGCTTGCCTCATTTGGTGTGGAAGAAGTGGTAATGACCACCGGTTACTACGATAAAGTGCTGGTGGACTACTGCAACGCCCTCCACCTGCCGTTGAAGTACACCTTCGTAAACAACCCGCTTTACGACAAGACCAACTACATCTACAGCATCTATTGTGCAAAAGATGCTCTTAAGGATGATGACATCATCCTGATGCATGGCGACTTAGTGTTTGAGAGCCGTGTAATGGAGGCTGTGATTGATTGTGAGAACAGCTGTATGGCTGTGAGCAGTACTCTTCCTCTTCCTGAGAAGGACTTCAAGGCTGTGATCAAAGACGGTCGCATTGAGAAGGTGGGCATTGAGTTCTTTGATAACGCAATGGCAGCACAACCTCTCTATAAAATCAAGAAAGAGGACTGGCTGATATGGCTCCTGAACATTGAGAAGTTCTGTGAGAGTGACAAACGAAAGGTGTATGCGGAGAACGCCTTCAATGAGGTCTCTGACAAGTGCAAGATCTATCCTTGCGATGTGCAAGATATGCTCTGCTCAGAAATTGATACTCCTGAAGATCTGAAGGTTGTTAGCCAGAAGGTGGCAGAGGTAAATGAGCGCACGGTCTATATGTGCTTCAGTACAGAATACATCCATAGTGGTCATGTAGCTATCATCAACAAGGCTCGTCGTTTGGGCCGTTTGATCATTGGTGTACTGAGCGATGAAGCTATCTCCAGTTTCAAGCGTTATCCGTTGATACCGTTTGCTGAACGTAAAGCACTCTTTGAGAATATGGCCGGTGTTGAGCGTGTGGTAGAACAGAAATCACTCTCTTATAAGGAGAATCTTCAAGCTTTGAAACCAGATTTTGTTGTTCATGGCAATGACTGGTGCGAAGGCTTCCAGAAACCTATCCGGCAAGAGGTTTGTGAGGTTCTAGCTTCCTACGGTGGTAAATTGGTTGAATACCCCTATAGCAATAATCCCATGTATAAAGAGCTTGATGCTGCCCACCGTGCAGAGGCTTCTATGCCGGATGTTCGTCGTGGCCGTTTGCGCAAGCTCATTAACATGAAGGGTCTGGTGACAGCTATGGAGGCTCATAGCGGTATTACCGGTCTGATTGTAGAAAACACCAAGGTACTTCAGGATGGTAAGACCTATCAGTTTGATGCCATGTGGGTAAGTTCGCTTTGTGACTCTACCGCTAAAGGTAAACCCGACATTGAACTGGTGGATATGACCAGCCGTTTCCGCACCATTGATGACATTATGGAAGTGACCACTAAGCCCATCATCTTTGATGGTGACACTGGTGGCTTGACGGAACACTTTGTATATACCGTCCGTTCTTTGGAGCGTATGGGTGTTTCTATGGTCATCATTGAAGATAAGACAGGTTTGAAGAAGAACAGTCTGTTTGGTACTGAGGTGAAGCAAACTCAGGCTGCAATTCCTGACTTCTGCGAGAAAATCCGTGCTGGTAAGAAGGCTCAGAAGACCAAGGAGTTTATGATATGCGCACGTATTGAGTCTCTGATTCTGGAGCAGGGAATGGAGGATGCTCTTGAGCGTGCATTTGCCTTTAGTGAGGCTGGTGCTGATGCCATTATGATCCATAGCCGGAAGAAAGATCCTGCTGAGATTTTTGAGTTTGTGGCCAAGTTCCGTGAGAGGAACAGCACTACTCCTATTGTTGTTGTTCCTACCAGCTTCAACACTGTTACTGAGCAAGAGTTCAAGGATAGAGGAGTGAATGTGGTTATCTATGCCAACCAGCTCACCCGTACCGGCTTCCCTGCTATGCAGGATGCAGCACGTACCATTCTGGAGAACCACCGAGCCAAGGAGTGCGATGATAAGTGCATGAGTATTAAGGAAATCATTACGTTAATCCCCGAAGAGTAAGAAAGGAGCAGAACTATGATTAGACCTGAGTTTTTTATTGAGGCATTAAGAGAGAAAGGCATTGACTGCTTTGCCGGTGTGCCCGACAGTCTGCTTAAGAACATCTGTGCATATATCACAGACCATTTTGATGCAGCTCACAACATTATTGCCGCCAACGAGGGTGCTGCCGTAGGCCTTGCTGCCGGTCACTATCTGGCAACAGGACAACCCGCCTGTGTGTATATGCAGAACAGTGGTGAGGGAAACATCATTAACCCTCTTGCTTCACTCACAGATCAGGAGGTTTATAACATTCCCGTACTCCTGCTGATTGGTTGGAGAGGCCGTCCTGGTGTTCACGATGAACCCCAACACGTAAAGCAAGGCAAGGTGACCACCGGCCTTCTGAACGTAATGGGTGTGAACTATGAGGTTCTCTCCAAAGAGGAAGATAAGGCTGCCAAACAAATTGAAAAAGCAGCCAAAGCCCTTGCCAACAAGGAAGTCTTTGCTTTGGTGATTGAGAAAGACACCTTTGAAGATTACAAGCTCCAGAATGTGGAAGTGAATGACCTCACGATGTCTCGTGAAGAGGCTATCCAGACCGTTGCTGCTGCACTTAGTGAGAAGGACTGCATTGTCTCTACTACTGGTATGATTAGCCGTGAGCTCTTTGAGTATCGTGCGGCTATGAACCAGGGGCACGAGCGTGACTTCCTGACTGTGGGCTCTATGGGTCACGCCTCTCAGATTGCATTGGGTATTGCCCTGGCTCAGCCAGAACGCAGAGTATGGTGCTTTGATGGTGATGGTGCTGCCATTATGCACATGGGCAGTATGGCAATTGTGGCCAACAAAGCTCCCAAAAACTATGTACATGTTGTGTTCAACAATGGCGCACACGACTCTGTAGGTGGTCAGCCTACGGTGGGTCTGAAGATTGATTTGCCTGCTGTTGCTAAGGCTGTAGGTTACAAGGCTACCTATAGTGTGGATAGTAAAGCTGAACTGGAAAGTGTTCTGGCTAAGGTCAATAGCTTTGAAAGTCCCGCACTCCTTGAAATCAAGGTGAAGAAGGGCAATCGCAAAGATCTTGGCCGTCCTACCACAACTCCCATTCAGAATAAAGAAGCTCTGATGACCTTCCTTAAGAAGTAACTTTATGCAGAAGATAATAAACGGAATAGCACAACTGCCTGCCATATTGAAGGAAGTTGGTTGCGAGAAATTGTTTCTGGTAGTGGATTCCTCATATCCGTTCTTGAACATTAAGGACGCAATAGAGGCATTGCCGGTAAAGGAGAGGGTGATGTTTTCCGACTTTACGCCCAACCCTCTGTATGAACAGGTCTGCAATGGAATAGAACTGCTGAAATCCTCCAACTGTGATACCATTCTCGCAGTTGGAGGCGGCAGTGCCATTGATGTGGCCAAGTGTATAAAACTGGCTGTTTTGGCCAAAGAGGGGAATGCCGCCATTATTCCTCCGCTGGTGAGCACTCGTGTGGCTTGCGATGGTGCAAAGCTTCCGTTTATTGCTATTCCTACCACTGCTGGTACTGGTTCTGAATCTACCCATAATGCTGTGATGTATTATGAAGGAGCGAAACAGACTGTTACCAATGATGGTGTTCTGCCTGATTATGCCGTACTGGAACCTTCTGTATTGAAGACTTTGCCACTTTATCAGAAGAAGTGCACCATGATGGATGCCCTTTGCCAGGGCATTGAATCTTGGTGGAGCGTAAACTCTACGGAAGAGAGCTATGAGTATAGCCGCAAGACCATAGAGCTCATCATGGCTAATTGGCGGAAGTATATATTTGAGAATGATGATGAGGCGGCAAAGCAGATTATGCTGGCTGCAAACTATGGTGGTAGGGCAATCAATATTACCCAAACTACTGCGGCTCATGCTTTCAGTTATAAGATTACCTCTCTGTATAAGTTGCCTCATGGTCATGCTGTTGCAGTTTGTTTGCCTGAGATTTGGGAATATATGTTGGGTAATATGGATAAGTGTATTGATAACCGTGGGCAAGAGTATCTTGCTGGTATCTTTGTTCAGATTTCAAAGGCTATAGGGTGTGAGAGTCCAGAACAGGCTATTGCTTTCTTCCGTGAAATGATGGTTGATATGGAACTTGCAAATCCGAAGGCAAGGAACATAAAAGAAGAATTAAATGTGTTATCAACATCTGTTAATCCGGTACGGTTAAAGAATAATCCAGTTGTTCTTGAGAATGATGTAATTTACCAGCTTTATAACCATATAGTGGCTTAGTTCAATGAAGAATTTAAAGTTAAAGAAGATTCTGAAGGAGAGTATTTTCCCTGTGATATCTTTCATTAATAAATTGGTACCCAAAAATGATAAGCGGGTGTTGTTGTATATGCCTAGCATAAGGTTTATATATAGTTTAGGGCCACTTAAGCAGTATCTTTTAGAGAATGGGTATGACAAAAAATATAAGATATCGTATGGCAATCTGGCTTTTGAAAGAAATGGAGACGGTGTATATGTAAAAAGGTTCGCATCTGTTAAGTCAATTCTTAATTTTTTAGTTTCGCGTCATGTCTTTTATACTGCTGGTCAATTACCTATAAAACCTTCAAAAAAACAAATTGTTATCCACTTGCAGCACGGAAATGCAACCTTCAAGCCTTTAGGAAAACTTAATAACATTGACAATGGGGATGAGTTTTTCTTTACATATATGGCCGCCACATCCGATCTCTATGTTCCAATTAGAGCGCGTGAGTATGAATGCCCGGAGAGTCAGGTAAAGGTTGTTGGCGATGCAATGGCTGATGCCTTGTTGAAAGCGCCCCAAGGGGTTTATGATTTTAGTAAATATGATAAGATTCTCGTTTGGGCCCCAACATTTAGAAATTCGGATTTTATGGGTTTTAAAGACTCAAACCTAAACACCCTTATTCCTTTGTTCGATGTTCAAGATTATCCTGCATTAAACGATTTACTAGCAAAGTATAATATTAGTTTGATTGTTAAACTGCATCCCATCCAGACTGCGCCAGAGGGTACTCAGCGTCATTTCTCTCACCTAAGCATCTATTCGAATGACGAATTTGCATCCAGCGGGTATGATTGGTACACTCTTATTGCCAATTCTAATGGCTTAATAGGAGATTATTCTACTGTTTCTATGCAATATCTTTTGTTAGATCGCCCCGAGGCTTTTGTCGTCCCGGATATAGATGATTATGCAGGGAATAGAGGTTTCGTTTTTGATAACCCAGAAGATTACATGGGTGGGCATATTATTAAGACCAAGGACGAGTTCATCCAGTTTATCAATGATTTCGCTAAAGGTGAAGACAAATATCGAGAAAAACGTCACTGGGTGTGTGATCAGGTATTTAAGTATAAAGATGCGAATTGCTGTGAACGAGTGGTTCAGCTGAGCGAGATGAGCTTATGAAACGCATCATTGTAATCATAACAACTGCATTCGTCAGGACGGGTGGCCTTACTTCTGTGATGATGAACTATTGGCGGGCAATGGATAAGACTGGTTTGTCGTTCGATTTTGCAAGTACGAATAAAGTGGATGAACTCTTGAATGAAGAGATAACAAAAGAAGGCAGTCATTACTATCAATTACCGCCCCGGAAATATGTACTGAGTTATTTCAATGCTCTTCGTAAACTCTGCAAAGGCTATGACGTGGCGCATGTTCATGCCAATAGTGCAACGTCGGTTATTGAGCTAATGGCTGCGAAGATGGCTGGTGTACCCAAGCGCATACACCATAACCACACGAGCAAAACACAGCATCCGATTCTGAATAAGTTTCTTTATCCCTTTTTTAAACTTTCATATACTGATGCCGTTGCATGTTCCGATGCGGCAGGGGAATGGCTTTTCGGTAAAGGGAAATATACAGTGTTGCCTAATGCTATCGATGTTGATAAGTTTAAGTATAATCCAGAAGAGCGGAAAAGGGTTAGAGATGAATTAGGTATAAAAGAGGATGAATTTGTAGTCGGGCACATTGGTAAGTTCATGGATGCAAAAAACCATGAATTCCTAATAAAGGTATTTGCAAAGTATCATTCAAAGAATCCAAAGTCCAGATTGTTACTTGTAGGGGACGGAGAATGGCGTCCCAAGATTGAGAATTGGGTGAAGGAAAGTGGTTGTGCTGATGCTATTATCCTCGCAGGATTACGTTCAGATATTCCCGCTATAGTGCAGGCATTTGATGTATTCGTGTTCCCCTCTGTATATGAAGGATTGCCACTAACTACACTTGAGGCACAAGCATCCGGACTGCCTTGTGTCATTTCTTCTAATGTAACCAAGGATGTTTGTATTGGGCGTGATGTGCTGATGAAGAATTTGGCAGATGGTGTAGAGAGTTGGGCGGAGGCGATTAGTAGTTATGATTGTACACTGTCAAGAGAGGAACGTTGTATAATTAATGAAGAAAGAATAACCAATGCTCACTTTAATATTGATTATGCGGCAAACGAACTAAAAAGAATATACAAATAATGGAAATAGCAGTTAAAATAGCTCATCTGGCAAGTGTCGTCTATAGGTGCTGGGGGGGGGGTATTTTTGCCACGTTAATTGCACAGGTAAATCGTTTCGTTTTTGTCTGTCACATCCCACCAAGCGTGTATATTCCTAAGAATACGATACTGCCTCATCAGGGCTTGGGAGTTGTAATACATCCTAATGTTGTTATTGGAGAAAATGTTATGATAAGGCAACATGTTACGATTGGTAATAATGGAAAGGAAGGAGAATCAGGCATGGCACCTAAGATTGGAAATAATGTTATGATTGGTGCGGGTGCTTGTGTGTTAGGGCCAATTTCGATTGGGAATAATGTGAAGATAGGAGCAAATGCCGTTGTACTAACTGATATACCAGACAATTGTGTTGCAGTTGGAGTGCCGGCTAAAATTGTAAAGCATTGATAATGAAGAAAGTTATTCTCTTTGTTCATAATAGTGTTGGCGGTGCGGAACGCATGACTGTATTGATTGGTAAAATGTTGTCGTCAAAAGGGTATGATGTTAGTTTCTTTGTCGTCAATCAGGGACATCCAACCAGTAATATCTGTGATTTTATCCCAGAGGACTATAAAGTGGTAAATATACCTGAAAGCAAACCTTTGGGTTTGATAAAGAAACTGTATCATATCATTAATGAAGAAAAACCCAACTTTGTTTTTTCATCCGCTTTATTAATCAATGACAAGGTGTTGCCTCTGCGGTGGTTGTTCCCTAAGACTAAGTTCATCATTCGTTGCGAGAATTATCTTTATACGTTTTCCGGCAAACAGAAATTGATGATTGCTTGTTTGTATCGACTGGCAGACACAATCATTGCTCAGACTCAGGAGATGAAAGATGAATTGGTCAACGAGTGCAAGATTAACAATTCGAAAATAACTGTTCTTGAGAATCCGATTGATGAAAATAGGATTTTGGACGGCATTAAAGAGGGATGGAACCCATATAAAGACTTAGGAAAGAAGATTGTTGTTGCATCAGGAAGAATTTGCTACCAGAAAGGTTTTGACTTGTTGGTGGAGTCATTTGCCAAGTTATGTAGAGAAAGAGATGATGTTTTGCTTTATATTCTTGGAGATACCAGTAATAAGGATGAGATGTCAAAGGTTTCTGAGATAGCCCGAGGCAATGGCATAACAGATAAGGTTTGCTTCGCTGGGTTCAAGACAAATCCTTACCCATATATAAAGTATGCAGATTGTTTTGCTCTTTCTTCAAGATGGGAGGGATTACCTAATGTATTAATTGAGTCGCTTTATCTTGGGACTCCCGTAGCAGCGATGGCATGTATTCCTATCATAAGACGAATAATTTCGGAGGGAGTAGACGGGTTTACTGCTGATAAAGAGGACGTGGAAGGCTTTGCTGCTGCAATTAATAACACACTTGAATTAGGAAGGGTTACCTCCTCTTATAAGGGCTCAACACCAGAAGATTTTGTAAACTTATTCAATTGATATGAATTATTTTAAATGGTTTTTCATTTCTACGGAATGGAGAATAGCGATAAGAAAGAGGAACAACTCTGGTCTGTATGCAGACAGTTTTGTTACTATACCCAATACGAAAAAATATTGGTTTGCAGATCCTCTTCTATTTGAAGACGGAGAGAAAACCTATCTGTTTGTCGAGGCCTTTAATCGCAAAACATATAAAGGCGATATAGGATTCTTCAAAGTAGAAAAAGGGCTGGTTTCTGATTTTGAATTGTTGATTGATAACAACTTTCATATGTCTTATCCCCTTGTTTTTAAACACGAGGATAAATATTATATGATACCAGAATCGGAAGAAAATTCTACTGTGGATTTATATGTGGCAGATAATTTTCCACGTGGCTGGAAAAGAGATAAAACCTTGTTGTCGGGCATTCATTATGCTGATACTACCTTGTTTGAAATAGATGGACGTAAGTTTCTTTTTACATATAGCCCGGAAAATGGCAAATGGAAGTTGCTGATATATGAACTTGATATGGCAAATAAGGAGGTTTCCCTTTTCCAGACAATTGAATATGACGTGAATATTTGCCGACCTGCAGGAAAGTTCTATACTGATGAGAAAAGTCGTTGCTTAAGACCTGTTCAGGATTGTAGGAAAGGATATGGGAAGGGTGTCTTATTATATGAAGTGAAATTTGATGGACAGGTGTTCAGCGAGAGTTTGGTGGAAGAATATGATAATGCGAAACTTGTAATTGACGGAAAACCAGGAGTGGATTATTTCCATACTTACACAAGAACCTCAGAATATGAAGTGGTTGACTATGTCCATGAAAAAGTAGATCTGCTTAAAGAAATAAAATGGCAGATTAGAAAATATAAAAGACATCAACGTGCAAAGAACACAGAGAACCAATAACAGAACGTTCTATATATGATCAATAAGATTTATCAAACATTTTACGACAAACTTCCTGATTCGTTGGAAGATATTTTACCTATCTATGATGGGTGTAAAATAGTGACCTGCTTGAATCCATTTTACATGGTAAAGCTCAAGGAAGAGGATTATCATTGGTATGATGAGTTTGATTATATCGCATCGGATGGCATGGGTCCCATCATATTAAATAAAATGTTTGGTCATCCAAAGTCCGTGCGTTTATCATTCGACTTATCCGCAATGGCAGGTCCGGTTTTCCGTGACATGATGAAACATGGAGAGTCTCTCTATGTTCTTGGTGCTAAGCCAGGGGAAGTGGATAAATCTGTGGAGACCATTAAGCAGAATTTTGAAGGAATCAAGATTGCTGGATTCCACCATGGTTATATTAAAGATTGCAAAGACTTAATCGTGGAAGAGATAAAGGCATCTGGAGCCAAGGTCGCCATCATCGGTATGGGGGCACCCATGCAGGATGAAATGGCTGTCTTATTGAAACGTGCTGGTTTTGTTGGCTCGGTATATACATGTGGAGGTTTTATACACCAAACACAGGATACTATGGTTTCATTTCCAGCATGGACAAATAAACTCGGTTTACGTTGGCTCTATAGAATATTTACCCAAAAGGGTATGTTCAAGCGATTGATAGAGACGTATCCGAAGTTTGTTGTGACATATTCGTTGTTCTTAAGAAAGATGAAATAAAGATGAAGATACTTATTACAGGTGTTCACGGATTCGTGGGCAGCAATTTGGTGGCATATTTGGCGAAGGAGAATGAGATTTATGGCCTGGATATTATTGCCCCTGTAAAAGATGGTGTTGTCAAGACCTACTCTTGGGATGATCTGGATGCAGGCAATATCCCGGAAGTGGATGCCATCATCCATCTGGCAGGTAAGGCACACGACACCAAGAACCAGACGGTTGCGGATGTGTACTTCAAAGTAAACAGAGACTTGACCATCAAGATCTTTGATTACTTCTCTGCTCATGGCTCCATCAAGAAGTTCGTGTTCTTTAGTACCGCCAAGGCTGCTGCTGACAAGGTTGATGGTGTGTTGACAGAGGATGTAATTCCATCTCCCGTTGGGCCTTATGGAGAATCCAAAATTGCTGCTGAGGATTACATCTTGCATCACCTGCCTGAGAATAAGGATGTATACATTTTCCGCCCCTGCATGATTCATGGCCCTGGTAATAAGGGCAACCTGAATTTGCTGTACAATGTTGTTAAGAAGGGTATTCCTTGGCCACTGGGTGCATTTGAGAACAGGAGGACATTTACGAGCATTGAGAACATTTGCTTTGCAGTGAATGGCGTTCTGACGAAGGATGTTCCTTCTGGCATTTATAATATGGGTGATGATGAGGCTCTTTCCACCAATGAACTTATTGAGGAAATCTGTAAGTCTCTTGGTAAAAAAGCTCATATCTGGAAATTACCCCAGGGCTTGATGAATGGTATGGCTAAGGTTGGTGGATGGTTGCATCTGCCTCTTAATCCTGAGCGTTTGCGTAAGCTCACTGAGAACTATGTCTCTTCCAATGCCAAGATTAAGAAAGCTCTGGGTGTGGAAAAGATGCCAGTTGAGGCACGTACTGGACTACAGACTACACTTAAAAGCTTTAATAGTTAGAAAGCTTAGAATGACGAGCATAAGAAACTCGAACACTCACCAAACACTTCTGCAATTACTCCGAAAGGCATTAGACAAGTCTTATCAATTAGAACAGCATAAAGATGCTGATTGGTCAAGTGTCCTTGAGTTGGCATCTGAACAGGGAGTGCATAAGATTTGCCTTGAGGCGATAGAACAAATGCCCCATGGAACCATCCCACAGCCAACACTCTTGCAGTGGATTGGGCTTTCGGAAATGCAACGGCAGCAATTTGAACAGACATGGAGAGTGGCGTGCAAGTTGGATAAGTTATGGGCTGCAGAAGGTATCCAAGCTACAGTTCTGAAGGGACGTTCTATCGCTAAGTACTATCCCGTGCCATCGCATCGCTACAGTTGTGATCTGGATGTGTTCATAGGAGGCGAATGGGGACGTGCGTGCGAGTTGTTGGAGGGGCAAGGAATACAACTGGAGCACGAGGTGTATAAGGAGGTGGAATTCACGCTGGACAATGTCTATGTAGAGTGCCACAGATATATAACACCGATAAGGGGCAATAAACATTTGAAAGAGTTTGAGCGTTACTTGCGTTCGCTGCTCGAAAGTGAGCCTAAGGAGTATTTTGAAGGAACTACATTGGTTTGTCCTCCGTTGATGTTTACCGTGATGCTTTATATTGAGCATGCCTTGGGGGACTTGCTACATGGGCATTTAACAATGAAACATATCATGGACTGGGTGGTGCTTCGCAGGCAGTCGTTGAATTGGGATGCTTTCAAGGTAAAATGCAAAGAGTTTAAGTTTGATAAGTTCCTGCCATTGGTAGAGGTCCTGGCAGATGTGGTTGAAGGCAAGATGGAATATCAGGATCTCCAGACATCGTATCAAGCAGTATTTGATGAGATATTCAAGGCTCCGGTAGCAAAAAGCCCTCACTCATGGTTTGGAAGACGTGTAGAGCTGTTCTTCAGCATCCTGCGCAACGGCAAGAAGTACCAGCAGTTTGGTTATACCTCTATGCCGTCATTCCTTTTTAATAGCGTGTGGACGCATTTCTTTGATAAGGAAGTGAAACTATGAAGAGAGATGTTATAGCTTGTCATAGTGAAATAAAGGAGAAAGAGAATAAAGTGCGGAAAAAGAACTTGATTGGAAAATCTATATTCGTGATTATTGCAAGGGGTATAACCTTTTTTCATGTGCAAGGACAAGTTGAGTGAAGGGAAATAGACCTTTAGGAAAAGACATGATAATAATGAAGACATTAAAATGAATATGTTGATTACATATATTTTCATCGCTGCCATTCTGGTCGCTTCAGAACTGGTGTATTTCAAGATTGCGGATAAGTATAACATCATCGACAAACCCAATGAGCGATCGTCGCATTCGACGATAATTCTGAGAGGGGGTGGGATCATTTTTGTCATATCTATGATAGTGTGGGCTGTGCTGATGATTGTGCAAGGGAATGAAATCGTGCAGTACCTGCCGTTCCTATGCGGTCTGGTGATGGTGGCGGGAATCTCGTTTGTAGATGACATCCATTCGCTGCCGGACAGCGTGCGGATGGGTGTACAGATTTTAGCGGTACTGCTGATGTTCTGGAGCGTCGGGTTGTATGGGGCTTTCGATAGTTGGGTGTGGATGGTAGTGGTTGCGGCCATTGCGCTGTTCTTTTGCGTGGGAGCGACTAACATCATTAACTTTATGGATGGCATCAATGGGATTACGGCGGGGTATGCGTTTGCGATGCTTCTACCATTGCTCCTCGTGAACCGTACCATGGGTTTCGTCGAAGAGTCCTATTTGATTGTGGCCATCATCGGCGTTCTGGTGTTTTCTATCTTCAACTTCCGGCCAAAGGGCAAGGCGAAGTGCTTCGCGGGGGATGTGGGGAGTATCGGCATTGCGTTTATCATTCTGTTTGCGCTTGGCCGTTTGATGCTGGCTACGAAGGATGTGTCGTGGATTGTGTTTTTCTTGGTGTATGGCATTGATGGAAGCCTGACCATCTTCCATCGTATTTTGTTGCACGAGAATTTGGGTCAGGCGCACCGTAAACATGCTTACCAGTTGATGGCGAATGAACTCAAGATGAGCCACGTAGTGGTATCGTTGTTGTATATGGCCATTCAGTTGGTGGTTTCGCTGGGCTTTATCTATCTGTGTCCGGATACCATTCTAGCACATTGGATTTATCTCATTGGGGCAGGAATAGTACTGGCCGCAGCGTATGTACTGTTTAAGATGAAGTATTATCATCTGCACGAGGAATATCTTGAATCGTTGAAGAAATAGAAAAGTTGATATGAAGATAACACAAGCTTTACTCGATAGTCTGACAGAACAGGCAAAGGCCTCTCCTCGTCTGAGGATGAACTATGACCTACGGAATTCTGCGAATGACCAGTCACAACGAATGCTCAATGCGATTGAGCCGGGGAGCCCGTTGCCTATTCATCGGCATAGGAAATCTTCGGAGACGGTGGTTTGTTTGCGCGGGCGTTTAGTGGAAGAGTTTTATGATGATCTGGAGCGGATCTGCACCGAGGCCATCGAACTTCGGCCGGATGGTCCAGTGGTGGCCCTCAACATTCCTGTCGGTCAGTGGCACACCGTCCGGGCTTTGGAGTCCGGGACGGTGATTATGGAGGTGAAAGATGGCCCGTATGAACCGACTAGGCCGGAGGATATTCTGGAGTAATAAGGATAGATATAGTTTTTTTGAAAGCCATTTTAATAAAATGAATACAGATTTGACAACCCGTTTAAAACAATTCATCGAATATGAAGCCCGTTCCTGCTCCATGGATCCCGGGTGTATTACACCGGAATACGTCTATCGGATGTGGGGTGGTACCGTGAGTCTGGAGGAGATTGAAAAGGCATTGAATCAGATTAAATAGTTTAGAAATATATCATGAAAGTACTTGTTACTGGTGCAAAAGGTTTTGTCGGTAAAAACCTATGTGCTGCGTTGAATAACATCAAAGACGGAAAGGACAGAAGATTTCCGGATCTGACCATCGATGCGGTCTTTGAGTATGATATTGACAGTACTCCTGAAGAACTGGACAGGTTTTGCAGGGACTGTGACTTTGTGTTCAACCTGGCGGGGGTGAATCGGCCCCAGAATCAAGAGGAGTTTATGGCGGGGAACTTCGGCTTTGCCTCCACGCTCCTGGATACGCTGAAAAAGCACGGGAACACATGCCCGGTGATGTTGAGTAGCAGCATACAGGCCACGCTGGCCGGACGCTTTGGTACATCTGAGTATGGCAAGAGCAAAAAGGCGGGTGAGGAGCTGTTCTTTGACTATAGCAAAGAGACAGGCGCCAAGGTTCTGGTTTACCGCTTCCCGAATCTGTTTGGCAAGTGGTGTCGGCCTAATTATAACTCTGCAGTGGCTACATTCTGCAATGCATTTGCGAATGATTTGCCGTATACGGTGAATGACCCGTCGGTGGAGCTGGAGCTGCTGTATATTGATGACCTGGTGGAGGAGATGATATCGGCCCTCCTGGGCAAGGAGCATCATTGCGAGTTTGAGGGGATGGAGACCGTCCTGTGTGAGGATGGGCGCTACTGCGCGGCTACGGTGACGCATAAGGTTACTTTGGGAGAGATTGTTGAGTTGCTTAAGAGTTTTGCTGATCAGCCGCGGACGCTGATGATTCCGGAGATTCCTGCGGGCTCATTCACTAAGAAGTTGTATTCAACTTATCTGAGTTATCTGCCTGCTTCGAAGGTGGCGTTCCCCTTGAAGATGAATGTGGATGACCGTGGTAGTTTCACCGAGTTGGTGCATACTTTGAATGCTGGGCAGGTTTCGATTAATATCTCGAAACCTGGCATCACTAAAGGTCAGCACTGGCACAACACCAAGTTTGAGCAGTTTATTGTGGTGAAGGGTCACGGACTGATTCAGCAGAGGAATCTGAATGACCATGATGGCAAAGTGCTGGAGTGGGAAGTTTCTGGTGATAAGATTCAGGCGGTGCATATGCTGCCGGGGTATACGCATAACATCATCAACCTTTCTGAGACGGAGGATTTAGTGACGGTGATGTATTGCAATGAGGTGTTTAATCCGGAGAGGCCGGATACGTTTTTTGAACCTGTAAAGTAAAAAGATATATGGCACAATTCAAGAATAACGGGAAGCTGAAGCTTCTGATTATTGTGGGTACGCGGCCGGAGATTATCCGTCTGGCGGCGGTGATTAATAAGTGCAGAGAGTATTTTGACTGTCTGCTGGCACATACTGGCCAGAACTATGATTACAACCTGAATGGGGTATTCTTCAAGGATTTGAAGCTCGCGGATCCGGATGTTTATATGGAAGCCGTGGGTAACGACCTGGGCGAGACCATGGGTAACATTATCGCCAAGAGCTACCAGCTGATGGTGGAGGTGAAGCCGGATGCAGTACTTGTGCTGGGGGACACCAATAGCTGCTTGTCAGTGATTGGTGCCAAGCGTCTGCATATCCCTATTTTCCACATGGAGGCTGGCAATCGCTGCAAGGACGAGTGCCTGCCCGAGGAGACCAACCGCAGGATTGTGGATATCATCTCTGATGTGAATATGGCGTACTCAGAGCATGCACGTCGGTATCTTGCAGATACCGGTCTGCCCAAGGAGCGGACATACGTGACCGGTTCTCCGATGGCTGAGGTGCTGCACAACAACTTGGCAGAGATTGAGGCTAGCGACATTCATGCCCGGCTTGGGCTGGAGAAGGGGAAGTATATCCTTCTGAGTGCTCACCGTGAGGAGAATATCGACACCGAAAAGAACTTCCTTTCGTTGTTTAATGCGATTAACAAGATGGCAGAGAAGTATGATATGCCCATCCTCTATTCCTGCCATCCTCGTTCCCGCAAGCGCTTGGAGGCTTCAGGGTTTAAGCTTGACCCGCGCGTCATCCAGCACGAGCCCCTTGGTTTCCATGACTACAACTGCCTCCAGATGAACGCCTTCTGTGTGGTTTCTGATAGCGGTACCTTGCCGGAGGAATCTTCCTTCTTTACTAGTGTCGGCCATCCCTTCCCGGCCGTCTGCATCCGCACCTCCACCGAACGCCCCGAAGCCCTCGACAAAGGCTGCTTTGTACTGAGCGGTATCGATACTATCGGCCTACTGCAAAGCGTTGATGTGGCTGTTTCGCTGATTCGTGATGGGTTTCCGGGCATTCCAGTTCCGGATTATGTGGATGAGAATGTTTCCACTAAGGTTGTGCGCATCATCCAGTCCTATGTTGGCGTAGTGAATAAGATGGTGTGGAGGAAGTTCTAAGGATATGGGTGGAGGAGATTCTTCTGCCCATTGTTATATCGGCCTGTAATACTCTTCAAAGGCAATATACTAGCAGCCATAAGGCCGCAGAAACCGCTTGGAATGGGCCGCAAGAGTGTGTTGAAGAGATGCGGCAGGCTTTCCATCGCAGGCGGGATCTTCTTGTGAGTTTGATGCGTGAGATTCCAGGTCTTGAAGTCAATAACCCGGAAGGGGCATTCTATTTATTCCCTAAATGCTCTTCATTTTTTGAAAGACTGATGGTAAAAGGGTTATCAACAACTCAACTGACTTTGCTATGTATCTTCTAGAAGAAGGACATGTGGCTACAGTTGGAGGAGATGCCTTTGGAGCACCGGGGTTTTTTAGGCTGTCTTATGCAACGTCGGAGGAATGTATTGTAGAAGCGGCAAAGCGGATTAAAAAGTCTCTTGCTTGTTTGAAGTGATGAACGTTATGAAAGCTTTGTGGCAGTTTTGTTCGTACATCTTCATCCCGCAATGGAGCAAAAGAAAAGCCTGAACGAAGCTAGGCTTTACATTAATGACCAAACTGAACCTCAACACCCCCTGCACCTACAGCGGCTTCCAGACCAGTTGGATCTGTAATCTTTCCAATCTTGGTATAGCTGTAAGAAGTGTTGAAAGTCTTATAGAATACTACTACACAGTTATTTCCATACAGGAGAATATCTCCAGCATGAATGGTCCCGGGGCAGGAAGCATTTGTGGGTAATGTAGTATCCAGATACTTGTACTTCTCATTACCGTTTAGTTCCGTCATACTGAGGGAAGTAGGAAGCAAAGCATCAAAAGCCCGAGCTGTAGCATTGTTAGCCAGTTCTGCATTAAACACGGTTCCTCCAATAGTAAGTTTGAAAGGAGCATTATTGAGCCCAAATCCGGAGAGCCAGGTCTTTAACTGCTCTGTGGTATAACCATTCAGGCGGGCACCTGTCTTCCACTTAACGGAGCTGTAAGTGCTTTGAAGTTCCGTCTGAGCGGTTGAGATGCCAGAAGAGCCAGAAGTGCAGAAGGGGATGACAACCTTACCGCTGAAATCATAGGTGTCAAGGAAGGTGAGCACCACACGCGGGACCTTGCCGTACCAGATAGGGAAGCCAAGGAGAACAACATCATAGTCGGTATTGCTTAGTGTAGCATTGATGGCAGGACGTGCTGAAGCCGGACCATACTGCTCCTGATAGGCACGGGTGTTCTCGTCGTAGTAATTGCTGTTGTCGCTGGTGTAGGCCTCGGTGGGGGTGATACGGTAAGTATCGGCCCCAAGGATATCGGCCATGGAATCCGCAATTCCCTTAGTTGCGTTAGTGAAGGAGAAATATGCTACCAGAATCTTCTTGGGACCAAGGGCGGCAGTGGGGGTGCGGTAGATCTTACCAGTTTCAATCGTCATTGCACTGTTGGCCAGCGTCTTTTGAGTACCGTCAATGGGTGTTTCACCATTCAACAGCTGGATAGTGAAACTGTTATACGTACCAGCAGGAACGGGGAAGTAGAAGTTCATAGTGGAGGCATGCCAGGAAAGGTTGGTTTTTATGGATTTGCTGGAGCCTGCAATGTTCTGGTCTGCAGTTAACTGAACAGCTGTTGCCTCCGCGGGAACTTGATCATAGGTAACGCGAAGGATAGCGGTCTGGTGTGAAAGAGTAGCCTGGAAGTTGTTGCTGCCATCCTTGACAAGCGTACCGGCCCAACGATGACGGAAGTCTCCATCTTTTGAAGATGTGTATTCCGTAGGGTAGGTGAGATTGAAGGTGTGAGTGCCTTCGTTGTAATCCTCAGCTATGTAAGGGAAAGCAATTTGAGCACCATCTTCAATAGTTGCTCCACCAGAAAGTTCTGCGGTGAAAGTACCCAGTGATTCGTTGGTCTTGCCAGAAAGAGTAAAGCAGTAGTATTTACCTTCAACCACAACACCAATCTGATCTCCGTTCTCCCAGGAGAAGGAGGCGGCTCCGGAACCGGTATCGTTGATGACGGCACGGGTGGCAGGCTCTGCCAATTGGACGTTGATGGATACTGTCTGGGTTGCAGGGGTCTCAGGAATCAGTTCTTCAGGCTCCAAACTCTTGTCGCAGGCTACTAATGCGAAGAGTGCTACAAAGTATGTGATGAATCTTTTCATAATGCGCGTACTTAATAGATTATAACCAAATTCCCCAATCATTGGTATCGCCTTCTATGGCATCAGTAACGGGAGAATCTCCATAAACAGAGCCTACTAAGAGGGCCTGTTCTGCCCGTAACTCAATGATTGTGGTCTCCGGGTGAGTGTATTCCTTTTTCATTTTGGACATTGTTTTTGTTTAACTCGATGCAAATTTATGGAGAACGAATGGAAGGTGACCTACCAATTTTGCTGATTCTTTGGCGAATCTGTGATATTGGTAGATAAAACCGTAATAGTGGTAAGAGAATAGAGCCATGGGAAATGATTTCATATACCTGAATAGCATTGAAACATACTGTGAGTATTGTGGATTTGAAATAAAGCATCCGCTGGTGGCCGTAGTGAACATGGCGGAGGCAAAGAGAAACTATCCGGAATGCAAATTGAACTATGGCTTTTATGCGCTATGGTTAAAGCAGGGTGTGGCCTGTTCGCTGAGGTATGGGAGGCGTAAATATGATTACCAGGAGGGGACGGTGGTAAGCTTCGCACCTGGGCAGGTTGTTAAGGTGGAGCCAGAACAGGGGCTGATCAATAGCTCCATCGGGCTACTGTTTCATCCGGACTTGATTCACGGAACTTCGCTTGGAAAGAAGATTGCAGACTATACCTTTTTCTCTTATGATGAGGCTGAAGCGTTACATCTGTCAGAGGATGAGAAGAAAGCGTGGTTAGAGGCTGTAGGGTGTATTAAGGAATTATTGGTAAAAGGAGGCAAGAAAGAAATTTGCTCCAAGATTGAAAGACTGCTGGATATGTGCATGCAGTTTTATGACCGGCAGTTTTTGACGCGCGAGAAGGATGATAGTGATGTGCTGGCAGGATTTGAACGTCAATTGAATGCGTATTACAGCACGGGCATGGCTCGCAAGATTGGATTTCCAACTGTGGCCTGGCTGGCAGATGCGTTGCACTATTCTGTGGGATATTTCGGAGATTTGATTAAGAAAGAGACCGGTGTTACGGCACAACTGTATATACAGAACAATATCATCGACCGCTCCAAGCAAGAGCTGTTAGGTTCCGAACAACCTGTCTCGGAGATTGCATACAAACTGGGATTTGATTATCCCCAGCACTTTGCAAGACTGTTCAAGAAAGTAACCGGCCAGACGCCCAGCCAGTTCAGGTTGGCATTGGGAGGGGAGTAGGAATATGAAGATTATTGATGAGGTCTTGCTAAATAACGTCTCTGCGCAAGCGAAAGCATCCCCGAGGCTAAGGATGAACTATAACTTTCATGAGTCGCTGGAGGACAAGTGCCATCGGTTCTTGAATGCTGTGGAGCCAGGGACTGTGGTACCCATCCATCGGCACCCAACAAAGGATGAGTCTTTCGTTATCCTGCGAGGCAAGGTTAGGGTGACTACTCACAATGATGATGGCTCTATCATAGAAGATGTGGTGTTGAGTCAGGAGAGTGGCAACTATGGGGTTGACATCCCTAAGAATGTGTGGCATAAGCTGGAGGCGTTAGAGTTGGGGAGTGTTATCTTTGAATGCAAGGAGGGGCCGTTTGTGCCGCATGAGGTGGAGGGCGTCCTAGATTTAACTAAGGGATAAAGTGTTTAAAAACTGTTTGACAGTATTGTAGTTATGTGTTTTGGCCGCTGTGGAGAAAGACTAAAAGAGAAGAAATATGAGTGAAAAATGTGAAAATTATCCGGTTGGTATTGTGGACCGCCTGCGTGAATTTATGGAATCCGAAGCTCGCTCCTGTTCTATGGATCCAGGATGTATCACCCCAGAGTATGTCTATCGTATGTGGGGTGGAACTGTGAGTTTGGAAGACATCAAGAAGACGTTGGCCTTATTGAAGGCTGAATAAGATAGTCTGTGTAGACCTTGTTGTGTTGGCCTGAAGTTATCTTGAGCTTATGACAGTAAAAGGAGTATTGAATGGAATCTGACAATTCTGCCGCTACCTCTTCTGGCCCCAGTGGGGCAGCGAGCGCCGTCGCGCCCAGGAAGAGTATGAAAGGATGTTGGAGGAAGGGAGAGTGAAGTAGTAGATGTAATACGTCATGCCAGGTTAAGCCAGGTGTTGTGTTTTGATGATGGATGAGTAATATGACCCAAGATGAACTTTGGCTCGCGAAATGGCAGGAAGTCATAGACTTCATGGAGACTTATCATCGTAATCCATCTAAGCATCGCATAGAGGAACACCTTATGCTCAACTGGATCAAACACAACCGCAAGTTGATGAATGCGGGGGAAATGAAAGAAGAAAGAGTGAAGTTGTTCCGTGAATTGTTGAATATAGGAGAAAGGTATCGTCGGAAAAACCAATACGAGTAGTCAGTTTTTGTCGCTTTTCTAGTGCGGTTGTGCGAATTGGTAATTACTGCGATTTCAGGAGAATTGAACTTGTGTTTTTGAGATTGTTATTTTGCCTGTATTTTTAATGACCAGTTTTGAATTGATAGGCAAAGTGAGTCTTTATTTCATGGTTGTGCGAAG
>JGI24503J29689_10015033_pt1 | contig 37571 bp, 17 predicted proteins | sample BioPla3RNA2_FD_29689 | JGI IMG/M metagenome (IMG submission 29689)
GCCAATTTGAGTTCTTTAATGTGAATCAGGTTTCCTCATTTCGTCTAAAGAACAAGATAGTATATCACAGAGTGGCTTGTCCAGAGTCCCCAATTAACTCTGATATTAAAGCCTTTAATCTAAAAAAGATGGCAGGGAAAATTAATTACTATCCTATTTACAAGGAGAGCTACTCATGATTAGAGTCATTGATTCTCCATCTATAGTTTCTATTCCATCTCAAGCTTTTGGCTCGTCTATCTGTATTATTGGGTATAGCACTAAAGGCCCCATTTTGGAGCCAATATTCACACGATCTATTTCCGATGCTTCTAGTAAATTTGGAGAGGGAAAACTCATTCAAGCCTTTGAAGAAGCAACAAGATCAGGCGGTAAAGAAGTATATCTCATAAGAATAGACGAAAACGAAGATAAGTTTTCTCAATTGGAAAGCGCTTATAGCATTATAGAAGACCTACCAATACATATCGTTGTTCCCGTTGTTGCATATATGGATGAAGAGATAAATTTCGCTCTTCAATTAGCTACTCATTGTCATATGGCCAAGAGTAGAATAGGAGTAATTGGGGTAAAGCCTATTGACAACCCAGAAGAAATTTTGTCTTATGTCTCAAATCTGATTACGAATCAAAGAATGAGGGACGGATTTTATTTAGAATCCGAGGACATAAGTCATCTTATTTCAGTCGTGGCTTCTGAAGTCATAATTGAAAACTCTCTAGGCCACAGATATACAACAAATGGCGCAGCTTCATATGCTGGTCTATTGTCTTCACTCCCTGAAGGATCTAGTCCATCAAACAAGATCTTGAGTGGAGTAAAATCACTAAGATACAGTTTTCCGTCTCATGTAATTGAGAGCATTTCCCTAAACAAAGAAAACAACCTGGTGAGTTTCAAAGACCTAATAAGAAACCCACTAAGACCAATAGATATAAAAGGATTTGTCCCAAACAATGAGAGGACATTCTATTTTATAGAGAATAAGGACTATGTTGTAGATTTTCAAAACGAAGTCATTCTATGGATCAACGAGAATGAATCTTCAGGTGCCACATCAATTGTATATTCTATCGATGAAGAAGAGGCTCTATCCAATGCTGGGTATGTTGTATTCCGATCATCAACACATGGAGTTTTTCCAAGACTTGGCGTTACAGCAAGTAATCAGAAAAAACTAAGAGATGTTGGCTCCGTAAGAGATATTCTATACATCATAGATACAATTAAACTACTGTCTGAAGATTTAATCGGTGAGACTAGAGTGCAGTCTGTACAAAATATAGATTCAAGGCTTAGATTCTTCTTAAATGGACTGATAAGAAAACAAATAATCAAAACGTTTTCTTTAAGAGTCTATCATGAAGGGCACGATGTGGTCATAAATTTAGACCTAATTCTTTTCTCAAGCATTGAATCTGTTACAGTTGCCATAGATCTAGGTAAACAGGAGGAGTCATATGAATAAAATGTCCTACCCCCTAAAGTCGTTTTTTGAGACAATAGATAAAACAATATCAATTGCATGGGGCAACAATTGGGGGACATTTACAAAGGCATACCCCTCTGAGTCCGAAAGCAAGTCTATCAAAACTCCAATCATAACATACAGGACTTCAGAAAAGACCCCGAGCCAAATGGGACAGGTAAAAGAAATAAAGCCTCGGATTCGACATCAATTTTCGGTGCCAGAGACTGGAGAAGCTTACCAAATTTGGGGGCAAAGATTTGACTGCATTGTTGAATTTGGAGTTTGGGCAGACAATGATAGCAAAGCAGAAGAGTATGCAGAATTCTTTGAGGAATTTATGACTACCTACTGTGGATTATTCAAAGAGAATGGAATCATTGAAATCATTCACTTGAAAACAGTAGACGAAATGCATCCGCATTCTTGGAGAGTTGATTTTAGCTCTCGTCATGTTATCTATCATGTGATAATAGACAAAAAGATACCAGTTTCCTTGGCAACAATAGAAGAAGTTAGAGTAAAATTAAAAAATCTAAAAGAAGATAGATCTTCTGAAAAATAGAACACAAGGAGGAACATAAAACAATGGAACAATACACAAACCTACCAGGCTTTTTTGTTGAAATGGCTGATGACGGCCTGCAAATTATGCCTACAGTTTCCCTTACTGATAGTGTTTTGTTGATTGGAACTGCAGAAGATGGTCCAGAGTTTACACCAGTTAGAGTTTCTAGACTGGAAGAGGCTGATGCCATCTTTGGCAAGTTTGAAGTAAATGGAATTCACTCAGGGGTTTCTTTGCTCTTAGGTGCAAGGCAAGCTTTTGGATCTGGCTGCAGAGATATTAGACTTGTAAGAATTCCCCACGGAACAAGAGCTCACAGAATCCTAAAGGATGATGATGACAAAGCTCTACTCAAGGCCACCGCATTCTCCTACGGAGAAACCTATAACAACATTATGATTGAAATCTCTGACGAAAAAGAAGGAGAAGAAAAAGTTGGCTCCATTATTAAAATTTGGAACAGAACAGACACCTCTAATCCTCTAGGAGATAATCCTACCGAGCAATTTTATACTAAAGGCAAGACCTTGCAAGCTCTAGTAGCAGAGATGAACCAGAAGGCAAGATCTTCTGAAGTTGTATTCTATCTTGATGAGTCCGCTATTGCAGAAGCAGATGCTGACAACATCAAGGCTACAGACGGTGCGGTAGCTCTTGGAGTAGATAACGGAGCAGATTCCGTTAAGGGCACCAGCTATGAACTGGGAGACTCTTATGCCGTACAAGAAGGCGGCTCTGAAACTCTAAGGTCTCAACTTGCAAAAGCATATAATTACTTATCAGACTATGCTGCTACAGTAGTTGTGCCCCTGGATGTATATTATGATCCAGAAAACAATGGAATGGACGCAGCTGCACTAGCAGAATTCTGTGCAGATGCCAACGTCAAAGACTCTAGGATAATCGGTGTCATCGCAGCTAAACCTCTTGAAGGAAATGCAGATATTCCTGCAATCAGAAATTATGTAAACATGCTAACTGACTCTGATTCCTTCTCTAATACCTATCCTGGGCCGAATGGCGAAGATTATGGTAAGTATATTAGCGTAGTTGTCGGTCAGCCAATTTTCTACAATAACAAGTTGGGTTTACACACTGACACAGCTGCTGCAGCATACGCTGGTCTTATTGCTACTTTGCCACCTCACTCATCTACTACAAATAAAATCTTGTCTGGAACAAGGGGACTTAAGTATAAGTTCTACCCAGCACAATTAGATTCCTTAACTAGCAAGCGATTTGTTACTCTCCGTCAAAGAGCTGCTGGTGTAGCTGTTACTGATGGAATTACTGCAGCAAGAGAGCTGTCTGATTTCTCTAGACTGTCCACAATGAGAATTGCAAACGCAGTAATTGATGGAATTAAGCAAGTAACCGAGCCCTTCATTGGTGAGGCACTAGACCCTTCTAGGCAGCAAGCAATCGAAACTGCAATCGAAAGCATCCTTGCAGATCTTAAGTCTGCTGGTGCGCTTGAAGCATATAGATTCGGAGTATATTTTGCCTCGTCTGCAGACAGAATTAGAGGCATTCTCACCGTAGAAGTGGCAATTGTCCCTGCATTCGAAGTTCGCAGAATTAGACTAAAACTAACTCTGAAACCGACAATGTAAGTTAGAAAACCTTAGAAGGAGGTTAAGCAAAAAATGGAAAACCAATTTTTCGCAGAATCATATATGAAATCTTTCTCTAGCTTCTCAGGTGCAGACATCATTGCTGACTTTGGTGGAAGAGTTTTTGGAGAACTCCAAGCAATTACCTATGCTGTACAGAGAGAAGTTGCTCCGATTTACACAATGGGTAGTGCAGAACCAAGAAGCTTTAGTCGCGGGAAAAGAGGAGTATCTGGCTCCTTAATCTTTATAGTGTTTGACAGAGATGCCCTGTTAGAAACTCTGCTGATGAATTTGAGAGATAGAAACAGGTCTACAACTGATCAAACAGGTGCTTTGGAAATCTTTAATCCTGCAGCTGAGGTTGGTCAAAATCCACCAGTGTATGGAATTAGAGACTGGAACAGAGTTATGTCTGAATCTCCAAATAGGCACGTCGCTCTTGACCACAATACCATTAAGTACCTGGACCAATTCCCCCCGTTTAACATCACGATCTCCATGGCTAATGAATATGGTCATTCTTCAACAATGAGAATTTATGGAGTTCAGATCATAAACGAGGGATCTGGAATGTCCATTGATGATATCGTTATCGAGAAGGCTTGTTCCTTTATTGCTAGAGGTATTGAGCACGTTGGATACGACAAGATTATGCAAGAACTAAACCTTGACTCAACCGAGAGAGCAGTACAAGATTCAATAATTTCTAGAGATCATGGTCCATACACAGGCGGAACAGAGCCTCAAGACATTCCAATTTAAAAACTAAACAAATCAGCCCCCTCTTCACTGAGGGGGCAAATTAAAAAAGAGGGTGGAAAGTGTGGCTATCTTTAATAAGATCGGTAATCTTACAACATTCTCTGGTTCAGACATTCATGCCTCCATGTCTATTCCTGGGGGAAAGGACTATGTTATAGGAGAATTATCTACTATTAGCTATTCCACCCATAGAGAGATTAATCCAGTAAGAACTCTTGGAAGGATAAACCCTGCTGGGTTTGTTAGGGGGCCAAGAACAATCGGAGGATCTTTGATTTTTACCGTATTTGATCGTTCAATGATCTCCAACTTTTCCAAGGACCTCAAAGAGTTCTACGAGAAAAGAAATAGCAGACAGATTCCCAACTATATAATGACAGACGAAATGCCTCCATTTAATATTACTATCTCTCTTCACAACGAGTTTGGAGCAAGCGCCTCCATTCGAATTCTCCATGTTCTTATTATGAACGAAGGACAAGTGATGAGTACCAATGATGTAATGACCGAGCAAACTATGCAGTTTATCGCTAAAGAAATACGACCACTGGAGGGAGGCGTTCTTTAGAATGCAAGAGAGATATATTGAATATCAACTCTTCCCAGAAGATTATTTTTCTGGGTGCGACATATCTGTCTATTTTGGAGATATTTGGGTGGATGAAATAGTAAGCCTGACTTTCTCTTTAGTTGAACAAGTTCAGCCTATATATTCCTACAATAGTAAAACATATAATGATGTTGCTAGAGGAAATAGAATTATACAGGGAACATTCAGGATTAACTTTAGAGAGGCCAGATATCTTACCAGCATTTTAAAAAAATGCATCGAGAGGCAGGAAGAGATTAAGACATTCACCTCTTCCCCAAAAGATAGAGTATCTGCTCTGGTGTCTCTTGCAAGGTCTGGAGAAATTCTTATAAACACAAGAGAATTTTTAGATGAATACAATCGTCTTTCTCCAGAAGAGCAAATCGATGTGTCCAGACAAATGCAGGAAATCGAGTACTCTGGTTCTAGGGGTTCAATCGGAGAAGAATCTTTACTTAAAGATAATTACTATTTCCAGGGAGGAAAAAACAGCGGATTCGATATCGTTGTTGTTTATGGACGTCCTCCAGAAGTTAACGACTATGACCTAACCCCCATAGTAAAACAATTTCCTAATTCATTCCATAAGATTTCAGGAGTTCAAATTAGTAATGTAACAACGGTAATAAATCCAGATGGCCAACCAGTATTTGAAGATTATCAGTTTATTGCCAAAGATTTAAACTAAAAATAAGGGGGATTTTACAATGGCTAATCAAGAAGAAATGCATGTCCAAGAAGAGGAATTTGTAGAATACGATCCAGAGGTTCAAATCTATCCAGGAGGACCAACACAAGGCGAAGTAGAAACTTGGAAAGCAAGATTCGGAGAGGTTTTTGCTACAGAGTTCGATGAGACAATTTTTGTATGGAGAACTTTATCCAGGACGGAGTATAAAGAAGTCCTCAGTATTAAAAATGCAGACCCTATGTACAGGGAAGAGCGTATTTGTGAAAAGTGTGTCTTGTGGCCAAAAGGCTATGACCACATTGCAATGGCTCGAGGTAAGGCGGGCATTCCTTCCCTGCTAGCAGAGCAGATTATGGACAAATCAGGATTCCTGCCAAATGGTGAGGCAAAAAAATTATAGAGCGTTCCCGACAAGAGATGCAGTTTGTTGAAAACCAAATGGATGCAATTATAATGGCTACTTTTCCTCAGTACAACAAAGAAGAGATTAGTTCTTGGACATTCGACAAAACTGCAAAGATATATGCTATGGCGGAGTGGGTAATGAACAATATAAAGGGGATTCCAGTGGAACTAACCTTTGACTCAAACCCACAGCAAGCAAAATCAATTCCAGCACCGCCAAGGATGCTATAATAAAAACAAGGGGGGGTAGAGCCATTATATGTTGAATTCAAAACATAGAAATGACGAAGATAGACATGACTCTGCCCCTCCAGGTAGATATCAAGAAGAGATAGCCCAGGAGCAAGGCTTATCCACAGCTACAAAAGTTGGGATAGGAGTCGCACTCCTGGGTTTAGCTGCTTTAGGGGTAAAAACTACCGTAGGCGGAACGCTCGTTTCTAAATCAGGAGAAAGTATTTCTAGGGCCCTAAGCGTAAATCTCTCTGACCTAGAAAAAGACATTATTAAAAGACATTACGATCTTAGAGCTTTAAAAGACGAAATAACAACTTCTAGAAAAATAGAAAAAGTACTATCTGTTTTTGAAGACCAGAGATTTGAAAGTATTTCAGGACAAATACTAGAGTACTCTAAGACAAGAGAAGGAAGAGGCATTCTTGCAGAAGCTGGAGAAGAAAGACTCCAGAAATACCTTTCGGGAATTGATCTCTCAGATGTTGGATTGGATAGTCGAGAGCTAGCTCGAAGGATTGCTGATGCCAGAATTTTGGGCAAAGAAGACCAGGAAGCTATATCATCCTTACTCGAAAGGCACAATAAAAAGTACATCGAGGCCTTGAAGGAAAAATACCTTACTTCAGATCTAAAAGAATCCTTTCTCCTTGATTCGTCTGGGCTTAGAGTATTAACAGTAGATGATGTCTTATCTGGAAATGTTAAGTACAATTTTGGCCAAGTAGAGGCTATTACTGATAAGGGAAGAAGCATTCTCGTAGGAGAGAATGATCAAAACTTTATAAGAGAAGCTCTTTCCAAGATAGTAGAAGAAGACCCAGAGTTTGGCAAAGTCTCTATGGGCAGAGGACTTTTCGTTACGAATGAGCTCAATCAACTTGTAGACCTTAGGGGAATTTATAAAGGCGCAGACGATGTCATGGATGCCATGGGCAAAATAAGGCTACCCGTCCCGATGCTTGAAATAAACCCCGCAAAGATCCTAAGATTTGATGAGCTCAGAGACGCCAGGTCTAGGCAGCCTGTCTTTGAAATGTTTAGGCCTGGAGAAGTTCAAATCAATCTGTCAACAGACGAAAAGGGCTTCAAGATAGATCAAACTCTAGTCAAGTACGGAGAAGATCTTTTTAACCTCGATTCTCCCGAAGAATTGGTAGATAGTGGTTTTTATTCCCTGCCTGGAATTGGAAATTTATTGTCTGGTTCTCATACAAAGATTGCCATTCACAGAGATACTCCAAATTGGCTTGATATCGGAAGTGACGACAATGTCAGCTTCTTTAAGAGATTTTGGTCAAAGTACATAAATGATGCAGAGCACAATCTTCAACCAGAGACTCTTCTCGAATCCTACGCAACTGCTACTGGAGGAGAACTAGAGAGAATCGATAAGAGATTCAAGACCTATCTCTGGAGACACACAGATGCCTTATCAGACGAGTCGCTTGAGTTTATTCAACCCTACCTTGAAAATCTATATGGCGAAAGTATAGACCTTAGCTCAGACAAAAAAATAATAGATTCATTTATTCAGATTGCAAGATCAAAAGTAGATTCTAAAGAGCTATACAGTGAAGAATTTTCAAATATATACAATCGCTTAATAAATACGCCTGAGTTTAATATAAGTGATCATCAGGTATCAACAATGAAAAAACTCCTCCATAAGGAGTTCATCCGCAGAATAAACCAGGGCGATAAGGATATTTTTGAAATTATAGATTCTGCCAGTAATCTATCAAAGAGAACAAGAGAGAACTTAACAAACCTTGCCTATGAGCAAATGATAGATTCTCTCCACCCTCTTGATATTCAGTCTCTTTTTACAGACATTGATCCAATTCAAGGACAGAGATTTAGGTCTATATCTGAGAAGGCTCTCAACTCTTTAAATCCACTCTTATCAACGTCAGGAAGTTTAGTATCAGCGTATCCTGAATTTGACTTATATAAGCAGTCACCTAGAATTCTTGTAAGAAAAGCTAATCTTAATCCTTTTGAGTCCAAGTTCTACGAGCAGTTTTTGGCTGGAAGAGATAACTCCTCCCAATATACTACACTATCAGCAATTGTTCACTACCCTGCACGTAGACTTAATGATCTATTGTCTCCTGTTGGGCTTGGACTTAGTAATAGATCCATGGGCTCTCCCATGCAATCATATGGGAACCTCTTTCTTAAAAGGCTTGTTCCCGCAGCAGTAGGGATAGCAGGGATTAGATATCTCAGCTATGAGGTTGGCAAACTAACAGGTAGAAGTCTAGAGGAAAGAGGCGCGGATCTTCTAGGAAGAATTAGAACAGATCTCGCCTCAGCCAGAGACTCCCTTGGAATAACAAAGGGATCTAGAAGAATTTTTAGAATGATGCCAGGAGCACAAGATGCTCTTACAGGTCTTCCTGGAGGAAAGTTTCTTGACCCTACAAAGTCAAAGGAAGAAACAGAAGAAGAAATAAAGTATGGCCAAACAGAGGTAAGGAAGGGCCGCTGGTGGCCATTTGGAAACACTGCCATCCAGGGCGGAGCTACCGATTATTACGCACCAAGCTGGTACAGAAGAGTAAAAGCTCAGCCCATTATGACAGATGTCATGTATGGATCAGAGGATGAATACTGGAAAAGGCACTGGTTACCAACTCCAAGGTATCCCCTTGCTCCAATTAGACGATACATAACAGAGCCATATTATTGGGAAGAAAAACACTATCACACTAGACCATACCCTATTACTGGCGGATTCCAAGAGATTCACGAAATCCCAGTTGTTGGTCCCTTAGCCGACAGAGTCCTATCTGGTATATTCAAACCAAAAAGAAAGATGCACAAGGACATCTGGGATAGAGAATCTAGGAAAACAGAGCTAAGCAGGCCTGACAATATATATGCTGCAGGATTAGTTGGAAGTAGCACATACAAAAGAAGAGAATGGGGACCAATTGACATCGGAGCGGACAGGGCAAGAGCGGCCATTGATCCAAGTAAAGAGTCTATTGTTGCCGTTCTTGATACTGGAGTAGATAGTTCTCACCCAGACTTATCTGGTAAGGTTCTCCCTGGATACAATACTGTAAACTATACAAGAGACACAAGAGATCGTCATGGCCATGGAACTCATGTCTCTGGAATAATCGCAGCGAGAGACGACGGAGAAGGAACAACTGGTGTTGCCCCTAATGTAAAAATACTTCCCGTAAAAGTTTTAGGGGACCGAGGAACAGGTTCCATCCAAAGCATCTTGGATGGTATGGACTACGCAATGAATTGGGAAGGCCCAGATGGAGAAAAGGTAGACGTCATTAACCTAAGTCTTGGATCTAGAGCCATTATCCCAGAATATGCAGAAAAAATGCAAGAGGCCAGAGAAAAAGGAATCGTTGTAGTGGCTGCTGCAGGAAATGATAGTAGCTATGTTGGAGACCCAGCCTCTTGGCCTGATACAATCGCAGTTTCCTCAACAGATAAAAACAGAAGGCTTTCATGGTTTTCAAACTGGGGGCCAGAAATTGACTTAGCAGCTCCTGGAGAAGACATTATAAGTACAACTCCAGGCGGAAGATACAAATCTCTATCTGGTACATCAATGTCTACTCCTCATGTATCTGCCGTTGCTGCAATGCTTAGAGCAGAACATCCAGACCTAACAGCAGATGAAGTTAGATACTTGATGATTAGAACTGCTGTTGACCTTGGAGATCCTGGAAAAGATCAGTTCTTTGGACATGGGCTAGTTCAGGCAGACAAGGCATTAGAAGCCTCATCTAGAATGAACAGAGCCTTCCTGAGATCTAAGGCTTATGCTGTTGGTAGAGAGATAGATGAAGAAAGACAAGAAAAACTTGACTTAATATATGAAAGAAACCGTGCTCAAATAGCCAGGATGTCTGGCTTTACAGATGAGTATGGAAGACAAATCAAAGATCCCTACTCTGCCTCGGAGACACTAAGAACTTCAATAAGTAACGCTCAAACTCTTGCTGGCCTATATGGATTCATGACAGAGCAAGCACTTGGAGGGCCCATTACGACTCATCCAGATGAGCTAATGGCTGATTCTAGGGCGATGACTTCAGAAAGAAGAAGATTCTGGGACTCCGACATTAGTGGATTGTCGATAGACTCTTCTACAATGGACTTTAATGAAATTTCTAGAAGAGTAATAGGGAAAGACGACAAGTGGCATTTGAGATACAATCCCATCCCAAATGTTATGCCAGACTGGATGCCTGGAGAAGACTACTTCATAGACTTCCACCATGGTGATCCATATGTAAAACTTAAACGTGGTGAAGAAAGACTTCCTGGTCCAGGATATGAAGCTCTGTACGACGTCCCTGGTCTAAGACTGGAAATGCGTGGCTCTCAGATGGGCAAGTCCCTTGATGAAATGGTTGACTATCTATCTGGAAAGAGACCAGAGTTTGGAAAGTGGATGGAAGATATCCTTGAAGAAGGAAGTGCTATCCACGAAGAATACCAAAGAAAATGGGATGAAGAAGGAAAACTTCATTCTGCAGAAGTAAGATTTTACAATCAGGAGTACAATTACTCTGGTCATTATGACGCAATGCTTTATAGGTCTGATGGAACCTTAGAGGTCGTAGATATTAAATCAATGAGTGACAAGAGGTTCCAGCATGCAATAGAGACTGGTCGACCATACGATGAGCACTTCGATCAAGTAAACTCTTATCTTGCAGCCCTTGGCATGAAAAAGGGAGCTCTGTTTTATGTTAATAGAGACCGACCAGAGCAAACCCACTGGTTTACATTCGATTTCGATCCAGTTAGATTTAGAGAGTCAGTTGAAAGAGCAGAGCAGGCAAGAGAAATTGTTAGACAAAAACTTGCCAGCGGAGAAATCTCAAGATACGATCTCTACGATGATTTAAATAAATTTAGGATTTTATCTGATGTCGCCCCGTACTCTCAAGAATATAGAGAACTTGCCAAAAAGATGGCTGACCCTAACAAAAGGGCTCCAGAATATAATCCTGAAAGTTTTAGAAAGATACCAGAGGGATATCCAGAACCAGAAGCCTTTAGAATCGATGCGGAAATCAAGCGCAGACTGAAGCAGGCCGAAGAACAAAGAACAAAACTAAGACTCTACCCATATCAGTTTAGAGACTCAGAGATACAAAAAAAAGCTGTAACAGTTAAGGAAGTTTTGGATAATCAAACATTCTTAACTCATGAGTTCCCAGACACTCCAATAAGGATGGCTGGCGTAAAAGTCTCAAGATCTTCTGAAGCCAAAGACTTTCTTGATAATTATATTCACGAAGGTTCAAATTTAGTAATAGGATATGCAAAGGACGAGATTCGCAGAGTTTCCGAAGATGGAACAATGAAAGCTACTGTTGCTCCTGCATCTGTTCTAGCTAGAAAAAGAATCAGGAATATAAATCAGGAACTTATAAAAAGAGGATACGCAGAGGAAACTGACGAGTATTCCCCTGCAGATATTCATGCAAGGTTTTCTCAGTCTGAAATAAATCTTGGCAAGGCCTGGGAAAGATTCGCCCATATGGACACAATCTTCCATACCAAACTTTTACAAGTAAGGTCTCCTCTAGAGTCGTATAAGAGAAGAGACTTGTATGGGAAAGATTGGCAGCCTTGGACATTCAAGGATATTGTCGTTCCAACAGTAGAGTCTATAGCATCAAATAACATTTTTAAGGCTGCCTTGACTGGTGCTGGAATTGGGGCACTTTTAGTTCCTGGAAACAGCACTGCTGGTGCAGGATACGGTGCTGCAATAGGAGCAACGCTAAGTGCACTCCGTGGAATCAATGAAGCAATAAAGCAAGAAGCTTGGATTCCAAAGAGACGAAGAAAAGAAAGAGAAATAGACGAGTACTTCGATACCCTAGAGTATATGAAGTACAAAGGTCTATACGAAAAGTCTAGACAAGAAATTCTTGAGCAAGAAGGATATGACATTGAAGAGGTTGCTCAAGAAGAACATAATAGAAGATATAAATCCAAACATAAAGAAGCACTATCTCAGGCAAACGAAGCAGAAAAAGAGAAAGCAAAAGAGCCTAAGGGGTCAAATATTCCCTCCGCAAAAGATCTTCCTGGTTATGCACAAGATGCCTTAGAATACAGGGAACGGTATAGGTCTACCCTTAGAGGTATGGACTTCCAAGAGGACTGGAAAGAAAGAGCCTACAGGGCACTTCCAGATAAAGATAGAAAATACTTTGATTACTTTTTGGAGGCTCCAGAAAGAGAAAGAAAAGAAATTCTTAAGTTAGTGCCAGAAAATCAAAAGAATCTCTATAGGCATGCCTGGGGAATGAAGAAAAAAGAGCTGGTCCCTCTTCCAGAATACTTCAAGGAAAGATACCTACCAAGTCCTTCATGGGAAGGTTGGCGTCCAGAAAAAGCACTAGAAGATATCAAGGTCAAAGTAGTCAAGCAAGAGGGCCTTGACCTATCGGAGTTTGGCCTTTGGAGAGAACACGAGAAAAGAGCAGATTATCATAATGCTCCAGTAATTCCGATAAGACAACCGACTTATAGCGGAGCTAACATTCAAAGAAAAATAGAAGAGATTCTCAGAGGAGAAGGCCTCGAAGATGTCGATGTACAAATTTCTCCATCTATGGGACCAGGAATTAAAATATTTGCTAATATATCTAGAGATAGAAGAAAAGACATAGAAGAATACGTAGACCAAAATGGAATAGCATATGTATTCTAAAGAAGGAGGTAGCTTGTGAACACTAGCGACATAAGAAGGAATCTTGAAAATGCAGGGGTTGCGTGGGTTGATGGAGATTCTACAGATTTTTTCTTTCTTCCAAGAAGAACAGTAGATCCAGACAGAAGAGAAAAAAACTTCAATTTTGTTCGTCAAAGCTACAAGCAAAGAATCACCCTCTCTGATTTTCAACAAAAAATTGTCCAATCTACCTCTTCTTCTCCTCTTGATGAAACGGCGATAAATGTCTGGAAGGGGGTAAATGCCAACTTAGGCTTCGGTCCTCTAGACAGAAGAATTAACGCTCAGGAGGTAATATCTACTGTCAAGGGACTAGACCCAAAAAATCTTAACATAACAGTATTCGACACAGAGACTCTCGGGGTAAACTTGGACGGACTTATAGTGCCTATGGATATTCACTTTAGAACTTTCAGAGGAGTGTCTACAGGGGACCTTAAAGACATAAACAAACTCAGGAATTTGCCCCAAAGCGAAAAAAGTATTTTGGTAAAACTAAACAAATCAACTCAAGATAAGATTAGAGAAATTATAAAGAAAGCTCGATACGGAGAAGATCTAACTAGAGACGAAAGGACCGTACTTGTCCATCTGCTTAGATACTCTGATGGCTTCGAGACAAAGAAATTCAAAAAAACTGGTCGTATTGTGACAAAGTTTAGTGACTATGCTGGCAAGGAAAATGAAATGATTTTAGATGTAGCTTCTCTTTCTCACCTTGCAAGAGAAGGCGGAGAACTAGAGCGTGCACTTATCACAAGATCTTCCATAGGAACCCCAGAAGAACTTGTTCCTGATCTTATTATGGACTACCTTGAGGAGAATAAGGACACTCTCTTGGTTGGTGCAAACATAAGATCCTTCGATATTCCACTTCTATCTCAGTGGGCAGGAGATGAAGTTGCAGACCTAATGGGCTCTATGTCCCAGTTGGATACTTTAGAGATGGAAAGAATTGCAAATACAGATCCAGTAAAAGTATTAAGCAAACTGGGCATTGATGTAAAAAACTTTCCTCAAAGTGAGCACGGTATTCTGTCTATGGACTACTTGAGGCAAGCCCTCATCGATCTAACTGGAGAGGCTCACACAGCCAACGTTGATACTGAACACTCGGCAGTTCTCTTTGCTCATATGTTAGAGGAAATGCAAAGGGTAATTCCAATAGCAGAAAAAAGAGGAAAAAAAGAATTCGAAAGAGGAGCAAAGGGACAATTTCCTTCTTATCGGCTAAGAACCGACCTGACCATTAACGAAGATCCTATGAGGCCTGGAGACACTTTTTATGTCGGCTATGGAATCAGAGGAGAATTTGCTGACGTAATGGACGAAGCAGGAGATTTTGTTGTTGACGAGGCTGGCAATGTAGTAAGGGTAGCTCTTGACTTCCAAATGTCAACCAAGGATGGAAAAAAAGTATCTGAAGAGTGGGTTCTCAATAGGGGATTCTTTTATGATTTTCAAGGCTTTTACGAAGTAGACGGTAGATATATTGCAAAATTTTATAGCCCTGAACTAGAAAGAATCTCATTTATTTCTGCAGGGTCTATAGACGAAATGCAAAAGAAACTTCATGGTTCTGGACTAATTCCTTGGCAAGTAGGAGCAGATAACGAAGTCCGAATGGATATTACAAGGAGTAGACTAGAAGATCTTGCAAGAAGAAGATACGACAGAATATTCCAAGGATCGGGAACTGGATGGCACGGGGTAGACCTTGTTAAATCAGTTTTAAACGATCTTGGTCTTGCGAATTATAAGGAAACCTTTCCACAAGAATACAAAACAGTAGAATACTACAGAGATCTTGAAATGCTTGCGCCAAGAGTAAAATCAGAGGCAGAGGCAATAAAGAAAATCATAGATAGGGCTGAAAAAGAAGGCCTTTCTACTGGAAGCACAAATCTTGCTTTATCTAAGTTCCACAAGAGCTTAGTAGAACAACTAGAATCTCTTTCAGAGTCAGAGAGCCCAGTTCAGGTAATTATGCCTGGTCACGATCCAGACAGGGCTAGAGTTTACCTTCCAGATGCAGGATCGCCTACACTTTATACTTCTGTTAGTACATACGACCACGACTCATTTTCCAAGGGAGTATACGGAATACTCAATCGGAGCATTGAAGATGATTCTATTAGTCCATTAAATCAAAGATCATCAAGGCAAGCAGCTTTTAACCGAATGGTAGATAGGCTCTTTGCTGATGGAGTAATAGATGAAGCTGGCTATGAAGATCTTATGGCAATGGACGGACAGCTTTACTATCAGATTAGTCACCTTAGGTCAATTATTATAAGAAATCAAAAACACATGCTTGACCAAATATCATACCAGTCATTAAACCCCTTTGATCTTGGGAAAATTTCTCCTAAGGTTATGGACCAAATGATTGAAGATTCTATCGTATTTGCTAAAACATATAGTGAAAACATGAGCAATAAATCAGCACTCTATGCTAGAGTTAAGGCTCTACTCCCAGAGGGAGAGACTGGGAGCCTCGCAAATAGTATTTTTCAAAAGGTTTCTTCCGCTCTAGAAAAGACTCATAAGTTCGACGTTCTTCCGTTTGAAATTTCTCCAGGCAAGATTGCTCTTGCGATCTATGACATAAAACAAGAAGGGTCGGTAATTTCTTCTCTAATGAATGAGAAGACTCCGTCTGTTGGGTCAATCCTGGAATTGCCCATGATAGATGAATTTGGGGATATAAAATATAGATCCCTAAATAGAATTATGTATACTGGAAGGCTCACAAAAGAAGGTTTAGTTTCTCCTCAAGAAGATATTCTCTCTGCAGTAACTAGGGCGCTAAGGGATCTAAAGTTTATCAAAGATCCAGAAGAAATTCAAAGAACTGTCCACAGAGCAATTAGAGAGAGCATAGAGAGGCTTTCTGGCTCATCAAGATTTGTCACAGATTCTTCAGATTTTCAAAGAATGCTCTCTGTCTCAGGTAACTGGAAAGACTTGCTCTCAAGAAGATATGTCAGGGCAGATGATATTGGATTAATCAATGCTGTTCTGGGGACAGACTTGAAAAGCATAGACGAGCTTTCATTTGGCCTTAGACATGAATATGTAGAAAAGTTGCCAGGCTATGTCAAAGAAAATTTTGGAGAAGAGCTGCAAAGCTTGTCGTTCTTCGGAGTAAAGGATACAGCCGTAGCAGAATCCTTAGTTTTTGCCGTTGGAGATCCGTCCGATCTAACACCATTTGGAAGATTTATTCACCAAAGAAGACCAAACATTCTACAGAAAGAAAATTTTCACCCACAGGATTACCATAGAATTTCTAAACAAATAATAGATAGCGGATTGTCTCACTTGGTAAAAGCAACGCCGACCATGACCACAAGAAGAGTTCTTGAAGAAGGATTTGGTTTTTATAATTCCAGATTAGAGAGTCCAATGACTTCTGGAGTTATGGTTAAGGCCATTGAAATGGATGTCTTTGATATTTATAGACATATTATGGCCTCTAGTCTCGACGAAGAAAGAAAGAAAGAAATTGTTAGATATCTTTCTACTTCAGAAGAGCAAATCATTATGGCTAGGGAGCTGTCCGATCTTTTTGTTTCTCAAAGGAAAAAAGAAATCAGAATCGACATGCGTGGAGGATATACTCTAGCACCCCGTATAGAAGATTTTCTAGCGAGAAAAATGGCTGGAGAAAACGTCGAGCCGATCCCGATACAAGCGGAAGAGGTCATAGCAAGAAAAAGAGTAGTTAAGCATGGAAGACCCTCTGAAACAGTCATTGACTTTGTAGACGATAAAGGATATCTTGAAGACGTTTATATAGATGGAGACTTCCTGGTCTTTGGGGTTACCTCCGACTTCTCTGATGCTGCAGGGCAAAAACACTTTTGGGGAACACAAAAAGCAACTCACTCTCCAATCATGAGCAAAGACGAAATGAAAGAAGTCTTTGGAGAAGTATTGATGGTTGTTGGTAAGTCTAAAGAAAGCAGAGGAGAACCAGGAGATCACATTCTCGGAAAGGTTCAATTAGCAATAGAAGAGGGAAGACAAAACTTTCCCGAACTAACCGATAAGCAATACAGAGATAAGATTGAAAAAGACTTTAACGAACTCCTCGGAGAGGGTGGAAAATGGGAGGAAGTCCCTGGACACGAAGGAAAGTATACATTTGTCCCAGGGGATAAAAATCTTCTAGAGATGTACGTCAAAGACGGCAACATTGAGATTGGCGAAGAAAATCCTGTATTAGACAACCTTATCGAGTTTATGAAGAGACAAAAAGTTAGTGATAGGCATATTACCCCAATTGGCTTCGCTGCTCAGCAAGCCATGAAAGAATTGAGAAGGGCAAATGTCTCCGAAGAAAGAAGAGCTGCAAGGTGGGACAGAAAAGGAATTGAAAGAGGCTTTGGTGTTAGATTTGGTCAAAATGAATTCCTTACACTTTCAACAAAATTTGACTCTCAAGAAGATTACCTCACTAGCCTCTCTTCAACTATTAAATGGCTACAAGCCGAAATACAAAACGACCCAAATATAGAGGCATATAAAAAATTCATAGAAGATGGAGCAAAAGCCTTAAAAATACTGGGAAGAGAAGACAATACTGCTCTTAAATCCCTCCCAGAAGTTTCTCCAAGTGGCTATAGCCCACTTCCTCAATTGTATGGCTCTTCTGGATATACGGTTAATGAAGTTGAAAAGTCTATCCTTAATGTTGAACAGGTATCATCTCTTCTTCTTCCAAACGAGATTGCCATAGATGTTACTGGATATGGGAATGCAGCTCAAGAAAAAATGATAATAGATAGAGTGCCTATCATCCCAGAATTTTTTGAGTCTGATTACCAAGGAACTGTTTATCTAAATGATAGACAAAAGGCCCTCGGAAGACTACACAGATTAATTTTAGAGTATAACGAAATAGTACTCGGGGGAGAAGTTCCCTACTCAACCAGGGGAGACGTACTTGATGACTTAAGTGCAAAAATTGAAACCCAAGTAAAATTATATATTGAAGGTTTTAAAGATTTTTCTGGGAAGAAAGGTCACGTTGCCAATCTCCTGAATGCACACCTTCCTGCCTCTGGATATTTTAGCGCTCAAGGACTATCGGAGCCAGTAGAATTCCTAGAATCAATGGACTGGAAAAAATATTCATTGAGAGAGACAAACGTCGCACAAATCTCTCGGAAAAGAGCCGAGCAATTATTTGGAAGAAGAACAGAAGAGAATAAAATGATTTGGGATATGCTTGAGGGCGAAGGCCTTTATAGTATGGCCATGAGACATCCAAACGTTCATTCTGATTCTATTCAAGTCGTAAGGCTAACCATCGGCAGAACTCTCCAGGGAGAGGAAATGAGAATTGATCCGATCCTGGCTTTGCTACTCAACGCTGACTATGACGGAGACCAACTTGCCTTAATATCACCGTATTCGGAACTAATGATGAACGGTCCTCACGTTTTAAATGGCGGCCTGCACAACTTCTTTGATATTCAAGAAGAGTTACGGGGCGTCTACGAAAGACAAATGAGCGACAACTCCAGGCTAATCGAGGCTATGTATTCTCAAATAGCAGAGAAAGAAGACCTAGGAGAGTATTCCGACGGCATATTTAAATATCTTGCCGATCCTGAAAATCGAAGGCTTATGGGTCATCTCATGAGATTCGTTGATGTTGACGGAGAAGGAAACATAATCGCAAAGGAAGTCGAGGCAGCAAGACTAGGAAAGATGACTACAGGTCCTCTTTCAAATATCGCACAAAAATCAAGGATGATTACTCGGGCTATTAGGGACACATCCCAAGAGCAAATGAGATTGATAGATGCTTTTGCATATACAGCGTCAGAGAACATGTCTATTCAAGCAAAGAGTGGTGGAGTCGATATTGCTGGAAATATTGAGTTAATGCGGCGTTTAAACAGGGCTCTCCCTTATGGGTCACACAGAGTGTCCACAGATGATGCAATCGTACACGCATTTGCTGAAGCATTAGACCCCGTAAAAACCATTCACAAAATAGAAAGATTTAGCAAGGACTTTCTAGCAGCAAAGACAAAAGAAGAACAGTTTAAAGTACGACTTAGTTTTGCTAGAGCGATGCTTAGGGAATTTGAAGAGACTAAAGGCGTTGCGGGAAAATACTGGGATTCTCCAGGAGTGAACCTCCTATTCAGTGACTCTGTTTCCTCTAAGTTTGGTATAAAAGGAATAAGTGAAGGCCTTCAAGAAATTACGGGAGACGAACCACTTCCCACAGAAACAGCTAGGCTCATAAGGTATATAATGACAGAAGAGGGCGAGGAAGAATTCCTTAGACTGATAAAACATTCCCCCGTTGCTAGACAAGGATATCGTCCAAAAATGCCATCTCTCTCAACTCAACTGGGAGAAAGAATGCGTAGATCCTCTCTAAGAAATATATTTGCCAATGCTGGACTTGCACTTGGAGCTGTTGCAGGACTTTATGCTTTAAGCAGCTTACTTAGAAGGCCAGACGATGAAGACAAAAAAGAGAAGAGAATCAATCAGGGGATAGACATTAAGGTTTCTGCAAAAAACAGAAGCAACATCGATACAGGAAGAGTTGCAACTTCAGTTAGTAGAGCAGTTCAGGACGAAGGTGTCCAGGGCTCCTTGGAAGTTTCTGTCCACCAGTCAGAAGATTTAACTACAATAGATAGGAGCTTTATTTCTAACTTATTTTCTAAGGCCTTGAGGAGTTGAGATAAAAGATGAAGAAAACCATAGTACAAAATTATGAAATACTTTCAGTTTCTGACAATTCTATAAATCTTCTTGGATCCTCTCTCCTCTCGGGAAGCCCCGAAGAAGAAAAGAAAGAAATAAGAACTATTTCATTCGAAGATATTCCTAGAATATTTGGGATAAAACTTGACAACTCTAATAAAGTAGTGTATAATGATAGTGGAGAAGAATTACTACCTGGAGATGTTCTAGAGGTTACTTTCATCAAAAATGAAGACGGCTCAGTAGAACTAAGAAGCATTGCAAAGTTAACAAAAACAGAAGTCGAATATCTTTTGCAGGAAAATAATGAAGATTTTCCCCTTCCTCAAGACAGTGTTAGGAGCAACATCAGAGAAGATCTACAGTTTCCAGAGGTAGATGAATACTTATTTACCCTCGGAACCTCTACCTTCTTTATTCCTCCAACAGCAATACAGGTAGATAGAGTGAAAACAAGTGTAAACCTTCCAGCGCTGCGCAATAAGGGAAGTATAAAAAGAAACGCTGGAAGATACGACACCAGAATTACCTTGACTCTATTCTTTAATGGGCTAGACCAAATCAATGATGAAGACCATGGATTAAGGGCTCTTATTGCTCAGTTCACAAAAACTCCATTTGTGCCAGTGAGGAATAGATACCTAAACATAACCCATGGTATTTTGGCTGTCTGTTTACATGACCTTAGCGTTACGACACTTGATAATTTTCCAAACACTTTGGTTGCAACCATAACTCTCTATCAGTTTGATTTTCAGGTCTATATGCCTCAGCGCTCAACATTTGAGATTATAGAGCCTTTGTATAAATGGCACTACAAGAGAAACTTAATTAGTGGAGAAAATCCAAAACTAAAGCCAATTAAAGAAAGAACACAGGGCTTAAGATTTCTTTATGCCGACACTAGTAAAATTGATGCAATTCAAAAAGAGAAGTATATGGCAAACTTTACAGGAATTAGGTCTCAACAGGCCAAGCAAAACAAAGAGAGAATTGATGCCAAGAATGATAAGGCTCTAGTTGAAAGAATAATAAATGAGGAATTACCCAAGTTCCTTGAAGACACCTCTAAGCAAGAGTTAATTGAAAAAGGAAAGTTCGCAATCCTCAGGCCCTATGAATTATCATACGATTCTAGAGACCCCATGAATGTCAAGACTATTTATGGAGGTCTAATTTTGCCCGAAGAGAATAGTCAAATAAGGGCAATTATTGCAATAGAGTTCGAAAGCCCATTAAATGTATACAAAGGCGATGGGACATTCTACAAATTGCAAATAGGCCACTCCCAGGAAAATGCTAGAGTAATTGAGGACTATGGCTTTGAGGTTTGTAACAATTACTTTGGAAGTAAGCTTAAAGTTACTGCACTTATGGTCCTCGTAGAAGATAAAGATTCAGGAAGCCTAATGCTAACCAAGAAGTCTCTTGAGGTATTAAAATCCGTAGAGTCTGCAGAAGAGGCCTCTCAGTATGAATTAGCCAAAATAAACACAGAGATTAAAAGGCTAGAAATGACCGATTACGAAATATCTAAAAATATGGAACTTTGGCCAGGACTAGAAGATGCTATTATTACAAGAATTCATCTTGGACGAAAAAACTCTTTCTCAAGGCTTCCTATAGAAGCATCTTCTGTTCCAGTATATCAATACTTAGGATCCCAAGATTGCTACATAAAGCTTGATGTGGAAGTTACTTCGGAAGAGTCAGCAGAATCTCTACGAATGTTGTTTGATACAACATGCGAACAGGCAAAAAGGGTTAGATTCCACACTACGGCAGGGTTTCTAAAGCTAGACCTAGATGTTGTTAATTTGTTTGGAATAGAGCATGTGCTAATAGAATCTCTTACTTTCAACACTGTTCCAAATTTTCCAGGAAGATATCTTGTAGAAATCACCTTAGTTGACTTTGATGTTCTTCAGGCCGAGAGAGAACGAGGACTTAAGATAGCAAAAGAGGGCGACGATTATGTCCTACGCTCATTTAGCGAAGATGACCCAGATAATCCAATTGTGGCAGCCTCAAATGACAACAGCCAATCATTTAGGAGATATGTTGAGTGGTCAAAGGTCATGAAGATGATGAAGTACATTGATCTCTATCCAGATTTAGATTTGCCAATGTACAATGAAGTAAATAGTGCAGGGTTAAAACTCAATGGTCAAACAATTGTTTTAAAGCCAGAAAGGGATGCTATATATGTTGATCCTGACTTTTATATTTATACAGGAAAAACATTTATACATGAACTACACAATGAGCTCGGAGAAACAGTAGAGGCCCTACTTATAGATTCTCAATCAACCAGTCTAAGAATAGAAACAAGAGAGCAAGACTTTAAAGCGACAGAGCTATACGAAGATCAATCTGCCTTAGAATTAATTGTTGACGATGATGGAGCTATACTAGATGATGCGCCCATAATCATAAACAGAACGGGAGAGAATAGCAAAAAACTTGTGTCTAGCTTTAATATTGTAGAAGCACTAGACAAAGAGTTTATTTCTCCCTCCATGTCAGAATCTGAACAAAAATCTGTCGTTCTAGATCTTATTGAATCTATCGTTGAAGTAGTAAATGAAGAAAGGGCCAGAGACGGAAAGCCATTAATACCTTCTAGTTTTGCTAAAGCCCTTGCCTTTACAGAAAGCTCTCTTCGCCACTTCGAAAATGGAAAGCCCTTAGAGAGAGCAGATACAATGAACTCTCTAGGAGGGATCGTTCTTAAATCATATGGTGTTTTTCAAATATTCCCAGATCTGTTCATTCCCCAGTACCATGACGGAAATGGGTCTTTGGAAAATAATGATGCAATTACTTGGAGATATCCTCCAGACGAAAATGGAAACGCTAAACTATTGCCACTAGATAAGAGGTTTATTCAAAATCCAGGATTGTATAGAAGAAGCGACGAAAAAAGGTCAGACAACGAAATCCTGACAGCAATTAGAAAAGACCTTTCAGCTCAAAGATATGAGGCTGCAAAGATAAATCCTCCAAGGTATAGACCAGAATACCCGAATAAAAAAGTAAGGTATGACTTCGAAGAGATACGAAGTAATCCAGTCGCCAATATCGAAATTGGAGTTCGGTACTTTGCGCATAGATTTGATCTGCTGTACAACATGCCTGGCTATAACGCATCGACAAAAGAAATTGTAAACAGTAGACAGAGACTTGAAGCCCAAAGAGTTAACAATCCAAAAGTTGCTGAGCTAGTCGACATGTGTCAAGGTTACGATCCGCTTTGGCTATATGCCATATTTTCCTACAAAGGACTTGCAGGGAAAAGCGATATAACTGATGGAAGAATAGAAAAAGTCTTAGACGATAAGGGAAATGTTGTCATTGAGGAAGTTAAGCCTGGAGTAATTTTTTCCTCTATAGCTTCTGCAATCAAAACATTTGTATCGAGCGGACCCGAGGAAGCTCAAGTCTCAACGTACACTAGAAAAACATCTATTTCCTTCGACGACCCGTTCTTTAATTCGGAAGATTTTCTTAGCCTCGACATGATGTATCAGATGGCTCTTAAAGATGATTTAACATTCCATTTTCCTCTGACTCTTCTTTCAGAAACTGACCCAGACTATATAGATCCCTATGATTTTATAGATATGCTCCACGAAGTATATGGACTTTCAAAATCGGCCCTTGGCAGCATTTTCTTCAATGAAGTACAAATGCCACTTGAGTCTAGATCTTTTAGAGGAAAGCATGGAGATCAATGGCATGATATGAAAAAATACTCTCATAAAGGGAGAATGACAAGGGCGTTCCCAACATTCCATATGTTCATTATTGATGAAGGAAGATGGATTGGGTGGGCAAGATTATGGGACAATTTCTATGGAACAAATGCGGTAAGTAGCATTGAAGTTCATAAGAACAGAAAAATAGCCGCAGATACAGTTACCATGGTCATGTCTAATCAATACAAGTACTTTACAAACTCCATGTCTGGAGAGGTATACAGCAGAGATAAGTACAAGTTTAATTTTAGACAACTTGTATTTCCTCATATAACGCAAGAAATAATTGAAACAAGAAGTTATGCTGTAGGAAGCATATTCATGAGCCCAGGGTGTAGAATTCATCTTCGAATGGGATATGGAAACAATCTTTCCGAGCTACCTGTAATGTTTAATGGAACAATTACAGAAGTTGAAGTTGGAGACATTGTTCAGATAGTAGCACAAAGTGATGCAATTGAGCTTACAAATAAGCTTAAGTTTAAAGACGAAACTACAACATCTGGAACTCTCAACTTCGGAGCAGAACCTAAAAACATCTTAGAAGATCTCCTTTTCCGAGGAGACGCATCTTGGACAGGAGAGACAATTGCTCAAATTTCTGGATTTAGGCGGCTTAAGGGAAGAAGATCCGACCACCCAGTTATACACTTTGGAGATCCTCTCGTCGGAAATTGGTTTGTCTCCAAAGGATCAGAAATGGGACAAAACATTTATCCTGGAAATGGATCTGGCGTTAGAGAGTGGCAAAACGGATGGGCATTTGCTGGAGGCTCCTCTGATGAGACAAATATTCAATTAATCCTCGGAGGAAAGTCTATTTGGGATGTTGGGCAAGTTTTAGCTGCAGCAATACCTAACTATGTATGTGCAGTTCGTCCATTTGAATTCAGGTCTACTTTGTTTTATGGAAAGCCATACTGGGATATAGCGTACGAGTATGACCTTATTCCAAGATCTGTTTATCGCTTCGACTCACAAAGCCCAGGAGAGGGAGAATATATTTTTGGCGACCTTGTTGTCATAGAAAGAAAGAAGGCTTTTTCTCAGTGGCATATCTATGACTCTTTGTCAGATATTATTTCAAATAAAATTAAAGCCTCGTCTGAGGGAATGTATACAAACGTAGTTGCAAGATACAAGGCAGATAGGCCAGGACTTATCAAAGTATCTACCACAGACTCTCAGGTAGTTGCACATGCAGACAGAGATATTTATCCAAACATTCAAAAGACAACAGTAATTGACTCTGAACTTTATGCTAAGGCAGGGCTCTTTAGAAACGTACTTGCTTTGAGCCTTGTTTCTGGGGCAGTAAGTTCGGTCAAGGCATGGACCCATACAGCGAATGTGGCATTTAATATAGCCGCATCAAACGTAAAGGACTATATGAAAGACATGTATCAAGGACAACTTCTTGTCTTAGGAGATCCAACTGTTAATCCATATGACATAATGTATATTGGAGATATCCAAAATGAAATGTTTGGAACATGCTATGTGGGAGCTGTAACCCACACAATGAGTATAGATACTGGATTCGTTACCTCAATAAAACCAGACGCTGCGGTCTCAAATTTAGATCAAGGAGAAGAGACTTCTTGGATTGTTGGCGGAGCTATTGCTTCTAGCCTAATCGTAAAAACGATAACCTCCGCAGCAGCAGCCCTAGCTGCCTCGGTAGAGGCTGCCACTGTAGCAGGAACAGTAGTAGTGCCAGGAATTTTAGGCACATTTATCGCTCCTACAGTCGCAACCACTGCTCTTTCTTGGCTCGGAACTTCCCTTGGTGTAATTGGTGGAGCTCCAGCTCTGGTTCTCATTCCAGCAGTCTATATAGTAGGAATGGGAATATCGGGAATGATTAGGCGATACTTTAATGGAGCAGAGTGTGTATCTATAAATCTTTTACAATTCCAAGGAAGAGAATTCTCTGCAGGAATTAATGGGCATAGAGGAATTATAGTAGGGACATCTATCGGTACAAACTCTTGGTGGAGTAAAAACTCCAGATACTTCCCAGAGTCACTAGCCCGTCATTTTGGAGAAAATCCATTAGACTTAATTAGGAATCCAGAGGAGATCTTTGGAGAGCAGGCAGTTGGATTTATGGATGAATTGGCTAAGTTCCAATACATCAAAGATCGATCCGAGATAGGTTTTTACATGGAAAGCTCCCTTACTCAGAGAGACAAAGAAGAAATAAATTTATTAATTGCCACTGGAAGCAAGATTGTTCAATCAGCAGCAGAGGCTTACAAGGTTCCATACCTAGAAGGCGGAAGAGATCCTAAAGTTGGACTAGATGATATTGGCCTAGTCTTGTTTGCCCTTGAAAATAGAGGATACAAAGTGCCATACAACAGTGTAGATGAATTCGTGAATGACGAATATGGATTGTTTTCGTCCACTCTGCCTTGGCAAACAGAAAGTGAAGACCTCCAAGCAGGAGACATAATAATACTTTCTAATATTTATAACACTTACTTTCTCGAAAATCCAATATCCATCTTCGGAATCGTAGTCGATCCAGTATCAAAGCTATTCTTAACAACAAGGGTACAGAGGCCAATAAGCGAAGATGGCATGGAAAAAGAAACTGGATACGTAGAGTTGTTGAGATGGGACAAAAAACCATTTAATCTTATGGACATCAGAATAGGCAAAAGGATTATTCACTCTTCTTATGAGAAATATGCGGAAAAATATCTAGAAGAAGGATATTTGCAAAAACAAATTGAAGAGGCCCTAAAGAGAAACCAGTGGACAGACTAGAAAAGAGGAGATCATATGGGCAATGAAATTATAAAGATAATTGAAGAGAGACTGCTCAGTGAGGGGTCCTTTAAAGAGATCGCCAACAGACAAACCTCGGTTCTTGCAGAAATCTTACTCTTTGACTCCAGAGAAAGATTAGCCACAATTGCCTTTATCGATCCTTCAAGCGGAAATAAAACAGTCATCGAGGATGCAGAGGTCCCACTAAAGAATGCAATCTGGGGCAGAGATTATAAGGTAGGAGATATCGTCCTAGCTACCTTTGCCTCAGGATCTCTGCAACGCCCAATGATAGTTGCTAGATATCGGAAGCGTGATGGTGATGGAACAATAGAAGAAGACACTGAATACATGGAAGACAAAAATAATCCTAGCCAAGACACTCCAATAATCACTTTTTAGCAGGGAGGGAAAGCATTGACAAATAGTTCAAATCATTGGCACCAAAGGCTCGATGAACTAAAGAAAAACAACTTCAAATTTGATGTAGAAAAACAACTTGAGGAGTCTGGCAAAATAGGAAAAAATGACACATACATGATAGGGCAAAAAAAAGACAATGACTCATTTCAGCCCTCAATTGTTTGTAGGGAAGATGGAATCATTGATATTTTTGCATCTAGGAATGTGGGAATTCGATTGAATCCTATACTGGAATCCATAAGCTTTCACTCCCCTACTGTTCATTTTTTTACACAAGAAATAAACTTCAACACCCGTATTGGAGATGGGATGAGGTGGAACAAATTCCCCATAATCCTTTCTCCAGTCCTACCTCCAGGAGCAGGAACTATTTCCCCTACAAATACTCTTGCCTTTGATGCTCAAAGGCTTATGACAAAATTATTATCTACGTTTGGAGGCCGATAAATGCTAAGCGTAACAGACTTAAAGTTTTCAGACGAAGGAGATTTTGTAATTGGGGAAGACGGAGACTTTTCTCTTTCTTCAGGTGAGGAGTGTCTTAAGGAAAGCATATCTGTAAGAATAAAGACAGACATTGGAGATTGGGGAGTTTTTCCTAGGCTAGGGGCAAACTTAAGTACATTGATTGGAAGAAAGAATAATAGAAGTTCTTTAGATACTGGAATCTTTAATATTCGGTCATCTTTAGTCTATGATAACTTCATCCCTTCTGGATCTTTGAGTATTACAGGTCTACCTGCTGGTAATATAATTATGTTCATAGCAAAGATAAAAACTAGTGATAGATCAGATTTTTCAATTGCTGCCAGAGTAAATCTAGAATCTGGGATAGAGGTGATTTAAAGTGATTCTTTACAGAAAGAGCGAAAAAGAGCTAGAACAAGATGCTATCATTAGGCTTCGAGAAACAAAAATGAACAATACCAGCGAAGGCTCTAGAACTCTTAGTCTCACAAGAGCCATAAATTCCGTAATCTCAGAATTCTATTCAGAACTAGAGAGAAATACAAGACTATCCTTCTTGAGCACTTCTAGAGGATATTTTTTAGATCTTATAGGTGAGCTTCTAGGATGCGAAAGATTGCCTGGAGAATCTGACTCTAACTACAAGTACAGAATTTCAAATCAAGTGGGTGTAGTCGCTGGAGGAAACAAAAAAAGTATTGAAGTAGAAACCTTACAAGTCGAACACGTAAAGAAAATAATTCTAAAGCCATATACCAGAGGCATAGGATCATACACCGCCTATGTTATTGCAACAACTCTAGATAAGGCCAATGAGGCCGTAGAGAACGTGCAAAGAATTTTGGATAAAAAAACATCCTTTGGAATTCTTGGTGTGGCAGAATTACCAAGGACTGTTCCAGTAGGGATGTCTCTAACGATTGTTCATAAGTCGGGCACAACAAGTTCTGAAAAATCGTTCAATAAAAGCGAAGCAGCGAGAAGAATTAAGTCCTATATTGACAACCTAGATATGGGAGAGCCCCTAATTGCCTCTGCTATATATCAAACAGTAAGAAATATATCTCCTTCAATCTATGATGTTATTGTTCATTATATAAATATAAATTCTAGGCCCATAATGGTAACAAACTATTCTACCCTGTGGGACGAAAAGCTTTACGTGCGTAGTACAGAAGACATTCAAGTGAATTGAGGTGACAACCTGTGGCATCTGCCTACGGAGAAGGTAAAAACAAATACAGCGAAAAGTATACGCCCAGGATGGCATCTTTATTTCCCTCATGGACTCAGGTAAGAAAAAACAGAGAGTCTGCAGGACAACAGTTTCTGAACGTTTTTGCTCTTGAGTTTGAAGAAATAGAAAGATTTCTCAATGAAGCCCTCAATAATCAATACATTGGAACAGCAAATCTCGGAGAGATATATATGGCATATAAAGCTCCAATACCAGTGGGGATAAATTCGAGTACAAAGATTTCTTCAATAGTAAGCAATAATGGAGATATAATTAAAGAGGCGTTCTCTTTAAGAACTTTCTATCAGGAAGGCTCTCCAGATCTTATAATCTTCGACTTCGAAGAGCAGGTTTGTTACTTAAGGAACCATTACGAGTCAGTTTTAATAAATGAAGAGTTTACCATCTCTGGAAGTGACATGAACATTCACCATATATGGAACGTATTCGATGAGTTTGGATTGCTCCTTGATGTTCATAGAAGATTTAGACGCTCCAGTGGAGAAAATGGAGAAATTACAGAGTGGCTAGAAAGCAATGAAGAACTAAAGGAAAGAATCCTTAATGTTTTCAGATTTCCAGCGAACTCGACAAGGGTTGGTCTACTTAGAGGAATTGGTCAGTCCATAGGTCTTGTCGAAAAAGAAGTTTGGGAAGCAAATACCCCTACATATAAAATTACCCATACGAATGTCCATCCAGAAACAATAGTTATTGGCTCTCAGCCAATTGACAGAAGTCAGTATGTGCACAATGAAGATACAGGTGAAATTACCTTATCTTCTCAGATTCAAGTTTTTCCCAGGAACGACATTAGACCAACCAACATCAACACAAGAGTCCTCAATAAGAAGATAGTGTTGGAGAGTTCTCATATCTCTGGTAGTTCAACTCTTCCTACGATTTTTCCTGGCAATGTCCAAGAGTGGAAAGAAATTGATATTGTAGGAAGTGGAAAAATTAAAGTTCAGCTTCTTGAGCTTGACTCAGATAATGTTTTATTTGAGGAAGTCTTCAATGGATCTCCGATAGAAATAGACAGAAATGCTGGGTATCCAGTCAGGGTCAGAATTCTTATGTCAAGAGAATCTCTTGCAGACGACTCTCCTGAGGTTGAAAGTATTCAACTTAGGTATAAAAACCTAGAAAAGGAAATTCATTTCGTTCACTCTATAAAAGTTGATGCAATGCACGACAACGAATTCAGAAGATCTCTCTATAATGATGACGGGTTCCCGTCAGAAGAACTTAAGAGATATGAGGTAGAGCTATCTAATGTAGCTCCAATTATGTGGGACCGCTTCGTATGGGATGAGGCTTTTTGGGACGTTGTAGATGAAAATCTTATGGGGCTCGAAGTTCTTCCTCACAAGTGGGATCCAAACATTGGAGATATTTCAAACGAGTACTTTCAGAATGGAATAGGCTTTGGAGACGATCTTAAGATTAAAGTCGACCCTTCTTCTTGGAAACTAATGTCTCATAATGGATATTACTATGTAGGAAACCAAGAAGAGTTCTTTTTATTTGCCAATCCAAAATCTGTGACCTTCACTTCCCAGAAATCGCAAATTGAAATAGATACTCCAAAGCAAGGAGCTCCAGTCATAGTAAAGTCAGGAGATAAGTACTTAACTCAAGTATCCTTTCTTGACTCTGAAAATAACTTTTCCATAGAAAACACAGAAGTCCTAGATAACCAGTACGAAAGCAATAAGTACTATCTTTCATACGAAAATGCAATAGATATAAAGGTCAATGGGAGCTCATCTGGATTTACTTTTGTGCCACCTAACATTATTGAAACATTGTCGAGTCACAGTGAACCAATAACTGTCAAATACAAAGTGAAGGATTCTTTTGTTGTTGTTCCTGGAGAAAATAAGGCTACAGTTATTCTCTCTGAGCCAATGAGCAACACGACTGTGTATTACGAAGGAAGCGACGAAACTTCCTACTTCCCCATTGAGAGTGTAGACCTTTCCCCAATTGTAAATCATATCAGTGAAGGATTTGTCTATCTAACCAAAGACAAAGAACAGCCAGCCATTTTATCTGCTAGGTGTCATCCAGACATCCTGAGTGCGAACGGCATAGACGTTGCAACGATTGTTGTGGATGTGCAGGACATTTGGGAAAATCCAGTGCTAGGTTACACAGTTAGCTGCTCTATTGCTCAGGGTGGAGGAAGTATTTCTAGTCCAGTTGAGCATTATAATAGAAGAATCTTCAGGTATACAGCACCATCTGGAATAGCAAGTAGTAGAGACGCAAAGCTAATTTTCTCTGTTCAAGTCGATGGAGGAGAAACAATCTCTTCTGAAGTTACAATAAAATTAATCAAGGAAAGGGAGTGACATAACGAATGACTAAGAAATTTAATCCTATGTTTGACACAGATCAACCCTCGATTCGAATTGGCACAAGGGTTCCAAAGAATAGTGTAAATCTTGCATTCGTTAGTGCTCCTGAACTTTCTCCTGATACAAGCATCCAAATCTTTGACTATAGCAAGAGAGTTCCAGACAACTCCTCTTCTATAAATTATTCAAGGGTAGATATGCACACTACTACAGAAGGTCTTCTTGTTGGAGAAGACAAGGAAGCAATGTATCCAGTAAGCGATGTCCTTCTTACGAATAAGTATGCTTACTCTGGTAGCAATAATGAAGTTGTTTCCCCACTATACTATAGAGGAGAAACTAGATTTCTTCATTTTGAAATCGGTCCTCCTACTGATAGCGTTACAGGAGAGTATACTGGAAGCAATATTTCTTTAATTGAGAACGGCAGAGAAACCGATACTCCATACGCCATTTTCTTAACTCCAACAAGTGATACAAGACTTTGGGAAGTAGAAGTTTTTTCTGAGAAACTTAGTTCAGATAATGCCTTCTACAAAATACGATATACAAAGTTTAGAAATAAGATACCACTAGGTGGAGGAAAGTATGAATACAAATACGATCCAGACTTTGAAGAGTGGTACAAAGCCTATCCTTACTTCACTAATTTAGGATATTCTCCTAGTGCAATAGAGGGAGTAAAATCAAGTGAGTTCTTTACTCCAGTTTTTGCTTCAGAAAAGCTAGGGGAGAGCGGTTTTAGATTTTGGGTAACTAGCAAGTCCACCAAAGTAAATAGATCTCCTGGTCCAATTATATTTAGGTGGAGGGTAACAACATCTTCTCCTCAGCAAAAGTCTCCTTGGAGGCAAGACATTCTTTACTCCCTTGAATCTCTCTCAAAGGAAGAGCTAAAGCTTTACGACGTTGATGATGGATATGCGAAAAAGCTGTTGATTTCTTCACCAAAGAACTTATTCCCACCCTTCTGTCTCCTCTGATTCGTCATACGATCTTGAATTGCAGGAATGGAACCCTGTTACAAAATCATGGGTTAGCTCTTCAAACATTATGACTCAGGTTGATGAAGTAACGGGATCTTTTTATGTTTTTACAGATAAAAACACTGGAACAATTTCTTCATTACCTGCAAGATATGACATTGACTATGAGGAAGAAACTTTTCCTGTTACCATAGAAGCATATTCTAACTATGTTGCGCCTGTAGAGCCCTCTGTAACAAGGAATGTTGCAAGTAAAGCTTTAGGAGCTACAGTCTCTGTTTCTGGAATTTCTAGGTATCCATATCGCACATCTATTTCAAGTGTTATCGCTAGCGCATCCTCTGATATATTCTTACCTAGAGAGTCTTCGGCTTTAAATCAAAAATGGAAGGCAGAAAGTGAAGATCTTTCAAATCCCCCCATGGACAATGCAACGGTAACAATTAAAACGGCAAAAATTGAAGGAGAGTATCAAGATGTTGATAGCATAGAAGTGCTTATGGGGGTAAGCGGAATCCTTTCCAATGTGACATTAAAGCTAGAAAATGGCCAAACTATTTCAAACTCTTCTATTCCTTCGTATCCAGTAGAAACAATCTCTGGTACGCTTAGGGGGCACAAATGGAATCTTGACTCTCCCGCCAAAGTTACTGAAATAATTTTAACTTTGTCTCCAACAAAGTGGAAGACAAGGTCTGTCTTCTGGCTGTTTAAAATATTTGGAGCCAAGGACAAGTATAGAACTGGGATGGAACTGATACAGGTAATTGCTACAAGCAGAACTAAACAGGGAGAGCCAGGTTCTCCGTGGAGAAAAGCAGCCACTTTTCATGCTTCGTCATCTAAAGATATGCCATTCTCCAAGAGGTTCTCTGAGATAATTAATCTCCTAGATCTTAATCCTCCGCAAGAAGTCCCTACAAATTCTGTTAGGTACAGAGTTGCAATAGGCGACGCCACAATAAGTAGCAATCCTGGATATTCTCCTACTTCTACCTTAGTCTTTAGAAACAACAAGACAGGAAAGCTTATTTATAATACAAATGAGCCGCAAGTTTCTGGTTCTTCTATACAGAATACGTTCTCTCAAACACTTCATGATATTAGTTACCAAGAGGCAATGAGGAATATTACTTTAATGGAAATATATAACGAAAGCTACTCTTTGCTTAAGTCCAATCTCTTTACTTTAAAGTCTAGAGAAAGTAGCAATATCTTTATTAAAGAGATGCCAAGCAGAAGTATTGATGATATGTGGTTTCTGAAAATCAATAATGGGTCCTTCTCGGTAAAGAAGTTTGGGGATAACGGAAATCTTCTTATAGAGTACTATATACCAGAGTTCGGAACTCAGCCATTCTCCGATGAATTTGGAGATCCTTATTCGATTTCCATTGAAGAGGAAGCGATGTTCATAGACAATGACCATATAAGAATACAAAATGCTCCCATATACGTAGAGACCAATGAGGGAAATCCAACATTAGAAACACTAAGAGTCTATCTTGAGTCTGAAAGAACAAAGCCCTTAAACCAAAGATCTTTTCTTAGAGTTAAGGATTGGAATCCTGCCACAGGCGACATATACCTTGAAGATACTATAGAGCACAATGACACTGTCCTAGTTGACTATGTCTATGAAGTCACAGACTATGAGTATAAGGGATATGGATATGTAGATCCAAACAATAGTTCCAATAATAAATTTTATCACCTAGACCTAAACCCCATGCCTGGACATAAATTTACAGATATGGACGGTCAACTTAAGGATTCGTCTCTTCTTCTGGACAAAAATATCTATCTATACATTGTACCAGCGTTCATTATTAATAATGGCGCAGACCCATTAGGCGATGATTACATCCACTCAGAAAATTATGGTACCCTGCGACATGTTATATTTGACCAGGAAATTCCAGAAGATGAGGCATTGGATTACATAAGTTCAGTATCAGAGCACGCAATTGTATTGGGAAAGATTTTAGTTCGAAATATGTACTCTCCATCCATGATTGAGCTTATTGATACTAGAAAAAGAGGCGGAGGATTCAGGGACGATCTCTCTCCTTCTCTTATAAAATCTCTGTCTCCTGAAGCTGAATATGTCTGGGATATTGGAAGCTACGACGGTCATCCTTTCCCTGTAAATGGAGTCATTATTATTACCTTACCATCCCATATCCAACACCAATTTTCAGAAGAAGAACTTAGAAGTATCGTAGAAAAGTACGCAGCATTTGGCTCATATGCAATCATTAAGTATGAATAGTAGGAGGAGTTCCTATGTCAATCGAGGCAATCACTCCCAGCAGTTTTAGTATACAAAACTTTGGAGACGGAAAAACAATAAAACTACAGTGGTCTACCGTAGACTTGACTCTAGTGAAATATTTTGTACTGGAGAAATATGACCGCCACTCAAGATCGTGGAAGCCCTATGATGGTTTTCACGGAATTATTGATCCCTGGAGTGTTGCCAGAAGTAACGTTCCCATCCAATCTCTTACGATAGAGGTACCCGAAACAGGAGACCACTCGTTTAGAGTCTGCTCAATGTCTAAGGATGGAAATCAGACAGAATGGGTCACCTCCTCTGTTACAGTAGAAGCATTTATTGATGAGGACAATGTGGCCGAGAGCAATAAGTCTTGGGTTCGAGAAGGACTGAAGGTAGAGCATGTTGTAGACTTTGATTTTATTGTTACTCCTGGAATCGCATTTATTAACGGATTTAGGATAGTTTTGTCTCGCAACTTTGAGTTTAGTATCCCTAACGAATACAACAAAGAATATCTTGTGTATGTAAAAGAAAATGGGATCATAGAATTTTCCACGGACACCAATACTCCAGAGAATAGTTTGAGATTGGCACAAATCATAGTTGGTCCAGGCGGAGACATAACCGTAATTGATCAGAGATTCCTATGGGCTCCAAAAAATATTCTCGTAACTAGCGATCCTAGTATTGAAAAAGTTCATGCTCTCATTACATGGGATGAAGTTGAGGAAATAAATACAAATCAGTACAGACTGTATCGAGCAGAGTCTATTGATAAGCCTATAGACCCAAGTGCTTATAGGCAACTCATTTCCTTTGACAAAGGTACAACTGCCTATGAAGACTCTTTTAATCTTAAACCAAATACAGTGTACTGGTATCAGATGTCTACAATTGATCATGGAGGAAACGAGTCTCCTCGAAGCCAGCCTGTGAAGTTTGAATTTACAGCAGGAATGGAAAGGCCAGATCCTCCAGAAAACCTTAGATGGATTATTCGAGGGGAACCACCTCGTGGAGCCTATAGAGAATTACACTGGGACCCTGTAAGCCATCCTCATCTAACACACTATAAGGTATGGATCTTTGACGCAAACTTCGATAAGTTTGTTTACCTCGGACGCACTATCAGTGAGGAGACTCTATACAGTGATCTTCAAAACTTAACTGTAGGTGTTACTCGTAGGTATAAGGTTTCTGCCGTTGCTTCCTATATGGGGATAACATTAGAATCTGAACTATCAGAGGAAGTTGCTATAACCATTGGGACAAAGTCTCCTCCCCTCCCACCAGAATGGGATCCAGTAGAACCAATAAGAACAAGCGGAACAGAAGAATCAGTTTCCTTGTTTCTTAATTGGGAACCTGTGATACAAAGAGAAGACGGATCTTCAGTCGATAGTCTGTTCCAGTATGAAGTGTGGTCTCTTATCGGAGGAGAGTTTAGAAGGATCTCAGCGGTATCTCCAGAAGAGACAGAAACAACAATAATATACAATAAATATGCTCGTGGAAGCAATGTCTCTATTGCTCTCAAAGCAGTAGATCTTTGGGGAAATTCATCAGAACTTTCAGAGGTAAGGTCTATTATTTTAGGTGGAGCACCACCTATGCCTCCAGAATTTGAGCTGGAAAATCTTAACGCAGATGGAGTCGATAGGGTTAGGATTTCTATAAATAAGGTGAACAAAAATATTAACGGAGAAGACACCTCTGTCGTAAAGTACAAAATCTATAGAAGTCAATTTCACATCCCTAGCATGGTCGTGCACACCTTGGTAGACGAAACCCCTTCGGATGATTCCATTGAATCATTTGAGTGGATTGACTCTGGGGTTATCCGTCATCGTAAATATTACTACACAGTCGTTGCTGTTGATGATAATGGGAATGAATCAGAAAGACCCGATGTAAAGTCTATTGAAATCGGAGACGATGTTCCTCCGCAATCACCAGAAGTGATTGAGTATGGGTCCAGAGTTGAAGGAAAAACAATTATAAATTGGATTAAGTTTAAAATGCCAACAGACGAAGACTTAAAGAGCGTCCTCGTTTTTATGGGCTTATCTCCCGATCACCTATCAGACATATCCAATATTCCAAAGAGCTTCGCTGACGAAGACGGTATCTACACTTTCGAACATAGCTACGGGCTAGAAAACGGGGTAGAATATTTTTATAGATTGATAGGAGTGGACCATAGCGACAACTGGACTCCAAAAATGATGGATGAAATGTTTTCCATCATAGCTGGGGACGTAACAAAGCCAGAAGCCCCAGTCTTGCTAGCTGAGGGCGAAATCAAAGAGATTGATGGAGAGCTTATCCCTACAATATCCTTAACGTGGAATAAAGTTGAGGAAATTACGGGATACAGGATTTACAAGACACAAACGAATGTGCCTAATAGTTTTGCTCTGCTAGCTGAGATTGACAATCCAGACATAGTATCCTATGAAGACTCTCACCTTCCCAATGGCCTTAAGTGTTGGTACTACATTGTAGCCTACAACAAGCTTGGAGTTTTGAGTGAACGTTCGGAGGTTGTCACAGCAATTGCTGGCGACACTGTCGGTCCTGCGGCACCCAACCTTTCTGTAGAAAGTCTAACCTACAATACAAACCTTGTTGTGGATGTACGTCTAGTCTGGGATGAAGATAGTGACGCTGTTCTCTATGAAGTCTTTAGATCAGACAACAATGGAATTACTTATAGACAGATTGGTTCGGTCTCTGAAGGCTTATTTGTAGACAAGGTGGACTATCCAAGATCCGCTAAGTATTATGTTGTTGGATACGATGCCCTTGGAAACAGGGGAGATAGATCCGTCGAGACTTTAGTTCAGACGGAAAGAATGACTACTCCCAGTTCTGTATTTATTGACTCCATAGAATCTGCAGAGCTGCCTGGAGGCCTATATTCTGCAAAAATAGACTGGTCTAGTTACGAGCTCGATGAGCCAGAATTCTTTAGATCCTACAGAGTTTATATTGGAACCACAAACAATCCAAGCTCAGCTTCCATCATTCATCAAATTCTTGATCCAGAAATAAAAAATTACACTGTAGAAGATTTGGTTTTTTTAGAAGAGTACTATTTTGGAATCTCCGTTTTAGACATTTTCGGCAAAGAGTCAGACTTAACAATGTTCCAGTTTGTTCCAGAGGACACCACTACCCCCTCTGTAGTTAGGAATTTGAGAGGTAAGGGAGTAGAGCTTGGGGTTAGAATACAGTGGGATCCTCCAAAGACAAATGAGGACGGAACAGTCATCTATGACCTCGCTGGGTATCTCATTGAAACCAGTGTAGACGGAGAAGCGTTTATTGAGCTTGATAGAATTTCATCAACAACATTTCTCCATCATGTTTCAGACGACTTGCCAAGATATTATCGGGTCTCCGCCTATGACAATAAGCCAACACCAAACTTTGGGGAAGCAACTGTCATAGGCCCATTCAAG
>JGI24503J29689_10012028_pt1 | contig 35054 bp, 27 predicted proteins | sample BioPla3RNA2_FD_29689 | JGI IMG/M metagenome (IMG submission 29689)
CCCTGATCTTAGCAATACTTTTGAACGAAACCTTTACAATACCTTCCTGTGTTATGTTGATCACGAAAGCTTTTTCCCTTTTCATTTGAAACTTAATACCGATAACAGAGGGAGCTTTGTGGAAACCGTGAAGCTAAACAGCGGCGGACAAGTAAGTTTTTCTACTACTGTGCCGGGCATTACGCGCGGCAATCATTTTCATATCCGAAAAGCCGAACGTTTTGCGGTTATTAAAGGAAAAGCACGCATCGAAATCCGGCGGGTAGGTACAAACAATAAACTATCTTTTGAGCTGGACGGTGCGCGACCCTCCTTTGTAGATATGCCCATCTGGCATACGCATAACATCACCAATATCGGTGAAGAAGAGCTTTATACGATCTTTTGGGTTAGCGAACATTATGATGCCAATGATCCGGATACATATTTTTTGAATGTTTAAAATGAGTTATAGAGAGTAATATAAAGTTAAACAGAGTACTAACAGAGTGGCACAGAGGAAAAAAGCGCTCTGAGAGACTATGTGCAATAAAAAAAAGTTTCACAGAGTACCACAGAGTACTCACAGAGTGGCACAGAGGAAAAAAGCGCTCTGAGAGACTGTGTGTAATAAAAAAAAAGTTTCACAGAGTACCACAGAGTACTCACAGAGTAGCACAGAGGGAAAAAACACTCTGAGAGACTATGTGCAATAAAAAAAAAGTTTCACAGAGTGCCACAGAGTACTCACCAGAGTAGCACAGAGGGAAAAAGCGCTCTGAGAGACTGTGTGTAATAAAAAAAAAAGTTTCACAGAGTACCACAGAGTATTCACAGAGTAGCACAGAGGAAAAAAGCGCTCTGAGAGACTGTGTGCAATAAAAAAAAAGTTTCACAGAGTACCACAGAGTACTCACAGAGTAGCACAGAGGAAAAAAGCGCTCTGAGAGACTGTGTGCAATAAAAAAAAAGTTTCACAGAGTACCACAGAGTACTCACAGAGTAGCACAGAGGAAACAATAACACTCTGCGATGGTCTGTGTAACAAAAAATTATCACAAAGTAACACGAAGGAAAAAAAACTCTGTGTAACTCCGTGCAAAACTCCGTGCAACTCTGTGTAACAAAAAAGTAACACAAAGTAACACGGAGGAAAAAAACTCTGTGTAACTCCATGCAAAACTCCGTGTAACTCTGTGCAACAAAAAATTATCACAAAGTAACACGAAGGAGGAAAAAAAACTCTGTGTAACTCCGTGCAAAACTCCGTGCAACTCTATGCAACAAAAAATTATCACAAAGTAACACGAAGGAGAAAAAAACTCTGTGTAACTCCGTGCAAAACTCTGTGAAACTCTGTGCAACAAAAAATTATCATAAAGTAATACGGAGGAAATAATAACTCTGTGAAACTCCGTGCAAAACTCCGTGCAACTATGTGTAACAAAAAAGTAACACAAAGTAACACGTAGGAAATAATAACTCCGTTAAACTCTATGTAACCACGAAACTAATCACACCAGAAATTAAATGAAGAAACTCAAAGTCCTTACCGTTGTTGGTACCCGCCCTGAAATTATCAGGCTCTCCCGCGTTATGGCAGCCTTAGATGCATCAGAGGCTATTGAACACATAACAGTACACACCGGCCAGAACTACGACTACGAACTAAACGAGATATTTTACGAAGACCTTGGTATCCGCAAGCCAGATTACTTTCTGAATGCCGCCGGGGCCAATGCGTCAGCTACTATCGGGCAGATTCTGATAAATATTGATCCGGTCCTGGAAAAGGAGAATCCCGATGCTTTTTTGGTATTGGGCGATACTAACAGCTGCCTCTGCGCCATTCCAGCCAAAAAGAGACATATACCTATCTTTCACATGGAAGCCGGCAACCGTTGTTTCGATCAAAGGGTGCCTGAAGAGACAAACCGTAAGATCGTAGATCATGTTGCAGATATCAATCTCACTTATAGTAGCATTGCCCGTGAATATCTGCTACGCGAAGGCCTCCCCGCCGACCGTGTTATAAAGACCGGCAGCCCGATGTTCGAGGTGCTTAACTACTATATGCCTAAGATCATATCTTCCGACGTACTCTCAAGGCTTGGGATAGAAAAAGAAAAATATTTTGTGGTCTCGGCGCATAGAGAAGAAAATATAAACAGCGAAAAGAATTTCAATGGATTGATTACTTCGCTGAATATGATCGCTGAAAAGTATAGCTATCCCATCATTGTTTCCACGCATCCGCGTACACGAAAGAGATTAGAATCTTTAGTTACAAAGAGTAGGACAGAGGGAATAACAGAGTTACACGGAGAGAAAAATAGTGCGTTGAGCAACTCTGTGGAGTTTAGTGAAACAAAACTAAACGAAACTTTCATACATCCCCTCATCCAATGGATGAAGCCTCTTGGCTTTTCCGATTACAATGCTTTACAGCTTAATGCTTTTGCTGTTCTGTCCGACAGCGGCACTATTTCCGAAGAGTCATCCATTATGAACTTCCGTGCACTCAACATCCGCGAAGCCCACGAACGCCCCGAAGCTATGGAAGAAGCCTCCGTGATGATGGTGGGGTTAAACCCGGAGAGAATATTGCAAGGGTTGACACAACTACAATATCAAAAAGGGGGCAATGAGCGGAACTTTAGGGAGGTGGCGGATTACAGAATACCAAATGTAAGTGAAAAGGTGGTAAGGATAATCTTGAGCTATACGGATTATGTGAAAAGGACAGTGTGGGGTATAGGGTGATAAGGTGTGAGTTATAAGTGGGCTGGGTTGAAGAAAAACTTTGTGATAAATAAAGCTGTTAAATTTATCTGCACAGAGTGTATTTTGAGTTACACAGAGTACGCACAGAGTAGCACGGAGGAATTAAAATCTCTGTGAAACTCCGATTAACATACCTCATGAACAACTTAGAAAATCTTTTTCATTTTCCACATCGCCTAACTCAGAGCATCACTTTTGTCTTTTATCTTAAAACTTACCCATGAACATCCTTTCCCTTATCGGTCGTAATAAAGAACTCTTGGCTGAGGATATCAACAAGCATGAAGATGACCTTAGAAAGATCATTTCTAAATCATCCTTTTTAGTTATTGGCGGAGCCGGCTCCATTGGGCAGGCTACCGTAAAAGAGATTTTTAAACGAAATCCGTTGAAACTACATGTAGTTGATATTTCTGAAAACAACATGGTAGAGTTGGTTCGCGATATCCGCAGCTCGTTTGGATATATTGACGGAGATTTCCGGACTTTCGCCCTTGACGTAGGCTCGGTGGAGTATGACGCATTTTGGGAAGCAGACGGGCAATATGATTATCTATTAAATCTTTCAGCGCTCAAACATGTTCGCAGTGAAAAGGATCCATTTACGTTGATGCGTATGATAGACGTAAATATCTTCAATACGGATAAGACGATCCGGCAGGCGATAGAAATGGGAGTTAAGAAATATTTTTGCGTTTCCACGGATAAGGCAGCCAATCCGGTGAATATGATGGGAGCATCCAAACGAATTATGGAGATGTTTGCAAACAGAAGAAGCCGGGATATTAGCATTTCTATGGCCCGTTTTGCAAATGTTGCGTTTTCGGATGGTTCCTTGCTGCATGGGTTTGATCAGAGGTTAAAGAAAAAACAGCCCCTTGTTGCCCCAAATGATATAAAACGCTATTTTATTACACCGCAAGAGTCGGGCGAAATATGCCTTATGTCCTGTATTTTTGGTGAAAACAGAGATATCTTTTTCCCAAAGCTAAGCGAGGCTCTCCATCTTATTACTTTTGCAGAGATTGCTGAGAGGTATTTAGAGCAACTAGGATATAAGCCCTTTTTGTGTAAAACCGAAGAGGAAGCAAGAGGCTTTTTTGAAAATAATACTTTGCAAAGTGATGAAAACAGAATGCTGACCGATGTTGAAGCATGGCCATGTCTTTTTACTTCAAGCGACACCACTGGCGAGAAAGATTTTGAAGAGTTTTTTACTGAAAATGAAATCTTAGATATGGAAAGGTTTGATAGCTTGGGTGTCATTAAAAATAAACTCAATACGGAAGAAGAGAAGCTGATTAGGTTTGAGGCTGCAATAAACGAAATGCGACGGAAAGGCAACTGGAATAAAGATGAAATCGTTGATTTATTTAATTATATGATTCCAAAATTTGACCACAAGGAAACAGGAAAATATTTAGATTCAAAAATGTGAATATGAGCAAGTTTAAGTCAATAGTTAACTTTATACGGGAACAATACAAAACGGATGATTTTATTCCTTTGCATGCACCAGTTTTTAGAGGTAATGAAAAGAGATACCTGAATGAATGCATTGACTCTACTTTTGTATCAAGTGTAGGCAAATTTGTTGACCGCTTTGAAGAGATGATGTGTCAATTTACTGGGGCAAGATATGCTGTTGCTTGTGTTAATGGCACAAATGCACTTCATGTTGGACTTCTTGTGAATGGTGTAGAGAAAGATGATGAAGTAATTACACAAGCATTAACTTTTATTGCCACTGCGAATGCTATTTCTTATGCAAACGCTACACCGGTTTTTGTTGATGTGGACAAAGATACCATGGGCTTATCGCCTGCTGCCTTAAATAACTTCCTAAATAAGTACGGAGAAATAAGCAATCATGGTTACACATACAATAAATCTACGGGAAAAAGAATAAAGGCATGTGTTCCTATGCATACGTTTGGTTTTCCTTGCAGGATTGATGAAATAGCCGATATATGTAAAATATGGAATATTAGTTTAGTAGAAGATGCAGCAGAATCTATTGGAAGCTTTTATAAGGAAAAGCATACCGGATTGTTTGGCGATGTGGGTATTTTTAGTTTCAATGGCAATAAAACAATAACCAGTGGAGGAGGTGGATCCATTATTACTAATAATGAGGGGCTGGCTAAAAGGGCTAAGCACTTGACTACACAGGCCAAATTACCACATCAGTGGAAGTTTGTACATGATGAAATTGGCTACAACTACCGCATGCCAAATATTAATGCGGCGTTGGCTTGTGCTCAGCTGGAACAATTAGATAATATGCTGAAAAGTAAAAGAGACCTTGCAGAAGCTTATAAAGCTTTCTTCGCACAAGAAAATATCAAATTCGTTACTGAACAATCTAACGCCAAGGCTAACTATTGGCTCAATACATTGATTTTGGAAGATGAAGCAGAAAGAGATGCTTTTCTAGAATATAGCAACCAACAGAATGTAATGACTCGCCCTATATGGGACTTAATGACAAGTTTGTCTATGTTTAAAGATTGCCAGTATGATGGTTTAGAAAATAGTCAGTGGCTATATGAAAGAGCTGTTAATATTCCAAGTGGAGTGAGTTAATGAAAAATAATACAATTCCAATAGGTGGTGAACCGTTTTATTCACCTGCAATGCTATTTACGAAAGCAAAGAATAATTTTAAAACAGAATTGAAAATATCTTATCCTGACAAATATCTAACATTTACTTATGGCGGTTATTATTCTTTACGTATTATATTGGAACATTTAAATTTTAATAAGAATGAAATCGTTTTATTGCCTTCTTATTTATGCCCTACTATCCTCATTCCTTTTAAAGAATATGGAATCAACTATCAGTTTTATAAAATAAAAGAAGATTTATCCATACATACAATAGACTTACAAAATAAAATTACCAATGATGTAAAAGCAGTTTTTTTTATTAATTATTTTGGATTTAAACAACCCAATCATGTTTTGGGTAAATTGCTTGAATTAAAAAGAAAAGGAATTTTATTAATACAAGATTGTGTACAAGATTTTTATGTGAAGCAGGATGATGTTATTGGAAATTATGCATTTATGAGTTTTAGAAAATTTTTTCCGCTAGAAGGTAGTTTGATAATCTCTGATAATAAAATAGAAGGAATTAAAATAAGTGGATTAAATAGAAAGTATTTTTACAATAAACTAAAAGGAAGGTTTTTAAGATATTGTCATTATAAGTATGGATGTAAAGATAAATATTTTCTAAATGCGTTTGAAGTAGCTAACAATTCGTACCATATTACAAAAAATCTTAAATTTACCAAATACGATGAATATGTTTTTAATAGAATGGATATTGAAAAAGATAAAAAAATACGAAAGGGAAATTTTGCTCTTTTAATACAAAACATAAAAGATATTTCCGTAATTAATACGTTATCAGATGATGTTGTTCCTATGGCATTTCCTATAAGAATCAAAGATAGAAACAGCGTTCATAATGAGCTCAGAAAACAATCCATATTTTGTCCTGTTCATTGGCATTTATCTGAAGAAATTGATACTGTGCAGTTTAAAGAAAGTTGGGAGCTTTCAAATTCAATCTTATCTATTCCAATAAACTCTGTTTCAGATTATACATCAATTATCAACATTTTAAAGAAAATATTATGATTAAAGGTGAAAGAATATTCTTAAGAGCACTTGAAATAAGTGATTATCTTCTTATTAATGAATGGCGAAACAATCCTAAATTAAATTATTATTTAGGCGGAAATATCTTTTTAGTGTCCTCTGAAAGAGAAAAAAAATCAATTGAGAATAAAATATTTGATGATAGTAAGAATATTTATTTCGCTATTTGTGATAATGAATCGAATGAGCTTATTGGTTATTCAAGTATAAATGATATTGATTTAAGAAATCTTAAAGCTTTATGGGAGGGTACTTTGATAGGAGAAAAATTTTTGGGCAAAGGATATGGTCTTGAAAGTGCAAAATTAATGCTTAACTTTCTGTTTGATCAATATCCTGTCAACAAGTGTTATGCATACTGTTTAGAAACACATCCCGCAACAATTAAGCTTTTTAATTCTCTTGGATTTAAAAAAGACGGAGTGTTAAGAGAAGAAGTATATAAAAACGGTGAATTTAAAAATGTTTTATTATTTTCTATTTTAAGGAGAGAGATAAATGACAAATTTTAAAGTTTTTACTTTAAATGATGTAAGAGAATGGAATGAATACCTTAAAAAACTTCCAAATGGAAGTAAAGATATCTATTTCACGCCTGATTATTACTTATTATATGAACAGGACGGAGATGGAGTTGCAAATTGTTTTGTTTTTGAAAAAGATGGAAAAATAGCCCTTTATCCTTTTTTGAAAAATTCAATCAATGTGTTAGGTTATCAATTGGATAATGAATATTATGATATACAAGGTGCTTATGGCTACAATGGAGTAATAAGCTCGTCTTATGAGGCAGACTTCATAAAATCATTTTATAAAGAATTTGATAGGTTTTGTAAAGATAACAAGATTATAGCTGAGTTTACACGTTTTCATCCGCTAATTAATAATGTAGAATTTAAATCGAATGATGCAATGATCATTTTTGACAGAAATACTGTCGGGCTAAATATTTGTCAGTCTTATGAAAATATTTGGGAGAAAGAATATTCTTCGAAAAATAGAAATATGATAAGAAAGGCAAGAAAAATCGGTTTAAATTCAGTTATAATGCATACAGTGTCTCTAGCAGAAATTGAGAAATTTATTGATATTTATATGCATACAATGAAAATGCTAAATGCTGATTCATTTTATTTCTTCAGTAAGTACTATTTTGTCAAAATGTTTGATGTGTTACAAAATTATATTTACCTGATGCACATTAAAAATGGTAAAGATGAAGTTGTATGCTCATCAATTTTTTTTCACTATCACGATTTCTTTCACTATCATTTATCAGGAAGAGCCTCGAATGCTGACAATACTGTCAATAACTACTTGTTGGATGAGGCCATAAAATTTGCTCAATTTAAAGGGGCAAAAATGTTTCATTTTGGAGGCGGCTCAACATCTGCAACATATGACAGTTTGCTTAAATTTAAAAGAAATTTTTCAAGATCATTCTTCGATTTCAATATAGGAAAACGAATACACAATCAAGAAGTGTATAAAAATATAGTAAAACAATGGGAAGCAAAAAATCCTGAATCCTATCGAGAGAATTATAATAAATTATTAGGTTACAGAGAGATAGAATATGAATAGAATAGTTGTAATTGCAGTTCATCCGGATGATGAAACTTTAGGTTGTGGAGGTACATTACTAAAACATAAAGCCAATGGAGATGAAGTATATTGGCTAATATTGACAAAGGCTAATCAAAAGATTACAAATATTAAAGGTATAGAGTCAGAACAACTGCGTTATATTCGCGAGGTAGCGGCAGCTTATGATTTTAATAATTGGAAGCAACTTACTTTTCTGACAACAGAATTAGATAACTACCCAATGGTTGAAATAGTAGTGGGGATATCTCAATATATTAATGAGCTAAAGCCAAATATTATTTTTTTGCATCATTATGGCGATATTCATTCGGATCATCATGTAGCCTTTTCGGCAATAATGAGTTGCATTAAAAACTTCAGAACACCTTTTATTGATAGAGTGTTATCATTCGAAACATTGTCTGAAGCAGAATTTGCCCCGGCAGCTCAAAATTATGCTTTTGTTCCAAATGTTTTTTCAGATATAACACCATATCTTGAAAAGAAACTTGAGATAATGAAACTCTTCACTACTGAAATAATGGATGAACCATTTCCCCGTTCTTTATCCACTATCAGGGCTTTGGCACGCTATCGTGGAGCTAGAATCGGAGTGGAGTATGCAGAGGCATTTATGTTGTTATTTGAGAAAATATAGAATAATACTTTTAAATGGTTTAACTCAATTTAGTGAAAAAATATTGATGACTAAAAAACTTAAGGTAATATTGTTGTTTAAAAAATACGCTTTGTATTTTAAAAATGCCTCTCTTTATTTTTTGGTAACTATTATCACTTCACTAATAGGTTTGGTGGTTTTTCCATTTATGGCGAAAAACATGTCGCCTGAAGATTATAATATTACTGGATATTTTACTTCATTTAATTTGCTGCTTCTGCCTCTTCTGAATTTTTCTCTGATAACATATTACACACGAAATTATTTTAAATTTAGCGAAGAGAGACGTATTGTAGTTGCTGATACATTACTTAAAGCGTTGTTGATGTTAGGAGCTGTATTGATACCTTTAGTAACTTTAGGATTTACTATCTTTTTTAAATTAACAAATGTAGCGTTACCAATATTTCCATTTTTTTTATTTGCCGTTATATCCACTTTTTTTAATAATTTCCTCACTTTACTTCAAGTGAAATACAGGATGCAAAGAAAAGCAAATAAATATTTTAAGCTTACACTTACTTCAACTTTAATTTCAACTAGTTTAACCCTTCTAATGGTTGTGGGTTTGAAATGGGGTGCTTTTGGAGCTATGTTCGCTCCGGCAATTGTTGCAATTTTGGTTGCGATTTATAGCTTTAAGAAAATGTATAACAATAATAAGTTTGAGCGATCAATTATGAAGGATGCTTTTCACTTTGGTTGGCCTCTATCCGTTTCTGCAATGCTATGGTATTTTGTTAGTGGAATAGATAAAGCTTTTCTGGAACAACTAAATGATATTGATAATTTTGCACTATATAATATTGGGGGTAGTGTTGCTTCAAGACTTGGCATTATTTATGTTGCTCTTGCACAAACGTTTGATCCGGATATATACAAAGCAATTGCTGATAATCAATTAAAAAAAGTAGTTCAGATTATCGGTGGTATTGTTGGAACAGTAGTGGTTGCCAACATTGTTTTTATACTACTATCAAAACCGCTGATGAAACTTTTAACTGCTGATCGTTACACCATGTCTTATATGTATGCTAATGTACTATCGTTGAGAAATGTAACTACTGCTTTGTATTATAGCACTATAGTTATTATTGTAGGCTATGGGTTTACAAAATACGATCTTGTTATTCGTATAATTGGCGCAGGGTTTAGTGTGTTAATTTACAAAGTATTGATAGATAAATTTCAATTTATTGGCGCTGCCTGGGCCCAGGTTTTTTCTTTTTTTATTCTGGCAATTATATCTGCATTTGTAATTATCTTTATATTAAAACCAAAAATCAGCAATAATGGAAAATAAAAAATTAACAACACCAGTACTTCTAATAACTTTCAACAGAGCTGACAATACACGTAAGGTGTTTGAAAAAATTAAAGAGGCAAAAATTCCAAAATTGTATATTGCCAATGATGCTCCACGCTTTGGTAATAAAAATGATAAGGAAAACCGAGCGAAAATTCGAGAAATGCTAAACGAAATTGATTGGAATTGTGAATTACACACACTCTTTCATGAAGAAAATCAAGGATGCGGGTATGGTCCTTCATCTGCAATAAGTTGGGCTTTTGAAAATGAAGATCGTTTAATTATACTTGAAGATGATTGTGTGCCTTCACTTAGCTTTTTCTGCTTTTGCAACGAAATGCTTGAAAAATATTACTACGATACAAGGATTTGGCTAATTAGCGGAAGGTCTCATCAATCAAAATCTAAATATTTTGATGATCAAGATTATATATTTTCTCATTATGCACATACCTGGGGATGGGCAACATGGAAACGTTGTTGGAGCCATTTCGACATAATGATGAGCGATTTTCCTGACTATATTAAAATGGGCGGAGCTATCAATGTATTATCAACAAAAAAAGAGGGTGTTTTATTAAATAAAAGACATCAGAGAATTTTTGATAAAATAGATGAAGAAGTTACGCATTCGTGGGACTCTCAATTTGGATATAGTATCTTAAAAAATGGGGGGCTAGGTATTGTACCTTGTAAAAACCTAATTAAAAACATCGGAGTAGCAGGTACTCATTATGATGGACAAAGCAATCAGTTTACCGATATGGAATCAGAAAATATGCCTAAATTAATTAGACATCCGAAATTTGTAATTATTAATAAGGGTTATGAACAATTACACTATAAAAATCATATAAGAAAAATATTTAGCCACAACCCCTTATATAAGCGAATAATCAACAAGTCTTTTAGAGTATTGGGAATAAAGAGAAGAATATATTAATGTCGAAAAAAATTAAAGCCATATTACTTTGTCATTTCTCCAATGAGGAAGTTAGGGCGCAATTGCCTGTTTCCTTTAGTGGTTTTGAAGCAGTTGTAAGACGATTATTGAGGAGAAACAGCAAAGCTACCAAGTACAATGATTTTGCTCCATGGATTACAAATCTTATATGTGAGTTCGAAAAGATTGAAGATCTTGAGTTGCATGTAGTCGCTCCGGCGCCAAATCTCTCAGGAAAAACTGTTGAATTTGATATTAAAGGGGTACACTATCATTTTTTTAAGGGAAACCTGTCATTTCCTTTTGAGCAATTGGCTGCAAAAATTTTTGGCGCAAAACGCCGGTTTAATCGCAATACTCGATTGGTTCAGGAGCTTGTGAAAAAGATCAACCCCGATATTGTAAATCTTGTTGGAAGCGAAAACCCCTATTATTCGGCTACGGTTTTGGGTATAAATCATGTTCCGGTATATGTGTCGGCACAAACGGTTTACACAAATCCCGACAGAATGAGATTGTCAGGTCATGTGTCAAAATTGAATTGGGATATAGAGTTGAAAATTCATGAAAAAGAGACCTATTTTGGCTGTAGTGGCAGGATGCATCGGGATTTGATTTTAAGGAATAATCCAAATGCCATTATATTTAAAAACTTTTTCCCTATTCAGCGGCCGACTGCCGTAAAGCAGGAGAAAAAGATATATGATTTTGTCTCTTTTTCTGTTAGTGTTTCTGCCAAGAAGGGAGCTGATGATGCGATAGAGGCATTGTATCTCGTCAAAAAAAAATATCCGGAGGTTATGCTTAATTTAATTGGCCATTTTAATAAAATCTCTGATTATGGCAAAAACCTTCTTAAACGAATAGATGAGTTAGGCTTAACAAAGAATATTGTGTTTACGCCTTATTTTACAAGACATGAAGATATGCACCAGCAGACGCAGAAATCAAGGTTTGCATTGTTGCCGGTAAAGTTGGATGTCATTTCTGGCTCTATAATAGAGGCAATACTGTTAGATTTGCCTGTAGTATGCTATAAAACAACAGGCACCCCTTATTTAAACAGCGAGAATCCTAGTGTGTTGATTGCCGAGCTAAATAACGTCCGGGAATTAGCAAATCATATGTTAACCCTCATGGAGTCTGAAATATTGGCACAGAGCTTAGCGAAAAATGCCAGGGAATTTGTACTGAAAACCTTTGATAATACCACCTCTGCCAAACGTCTTTTAGCCGATTATTATGCCGTCTTAGCCCATTATCATCACGGCACACCCATACCCAAAGAACTATTGTTTGATACTAATGAATTTCCCATTTATTAAAATATGATACGATCAGATAAAATAGCCATTAAAGATATTGTCGTCTTTTTAGGGCATGAAATAATCCAAATATATGGTAATTATAAGGATTGTTGGATAGATAATGTTGCTTCGCTGGATAAGGTTAATAAACATACCTTGGATTGGATTAATGTAATTCGCACGGATAAACAAGCAATAGCAGATAATTCATCGGCGCAATGTATATTGGTGGATAAGGAAGTGGTTTATTCGGAAATTTTGCAAAAAAAACAAAAGGTTTTAATCGTAGTTGATAACCCCCGCAAAACCTTCGCAAAAATAGCAAATTATTTTTTTGTTCATCAAAAAAGAGGAGATATACATCCTTCGGCAATCATTGACAAAATGGCGATTATTGATAAAAGTGCAAGTATTGAAGCGGGATGTGTTATAGGGAAAGCAACCATTGGAAAAAACAGCATAATTAGAGCCAATGCCGTTATTGGTGATGGAACAATTATTGGAGAAGATTGTTTAATCCAATCCGGAAGCGTAATTGGTACCGATGGCTTGGGGTGTCAACGAGAAGCCGATGGCAGTTTGGTGAAATTTCCTCATTTGGGAGGAGTGATTATTGGGAATATGGTAGAAATTGGATCTAATTGTCAGATTGCAAGAGGAGCATTATCGGATACCGTTATCAGCGACGGTTGTAAAATCAATGGCTTGTGTTTTATCGCTCACAATTGTTTTTTGGGAAGGAATGTGTGGATAACCGGTAGTAGTATGTTAGCCGGTTCGACTCATGTAGAAGAGAATGTAACGATTTATTCTAAAGTAATTATTAGGGAACAATGCCATATAGAAAAAAATGCGGTTATAGGTATGGGTGCAGTTATAACACAAAAACGCATTCCTGCCGGAGAAATCTGGGTTGGTAATCCTGCTAAAAAACATAGAGACAATGAATAACGACAGAATTAAAGAGCTATTTATAGATGGCAAGGTTGCCATTATTGCAGCATTGCAACAAATGGACAGCATTAAACGCAAGCTGCTGATAGTTACCAAGGAGGGTAAATACTACAGCCTGCTGAGCATCGGAGATATACAGCGTGCTATTATTGCCAATATCAGCACCGCTACATCCGTAGAGCATATTTTGCGGCATGAGGTTAAAGTGGCATCGGTTACTGATGATAAAGAGGAAATTAAAAAAAATATTAAAGAGAGGCGCAATGAATATATGCCGATTGTGAACACATCCGGTGAAGTGGTAGATGTCGTTTTTTGGGAGGACTTGTTCATGAAAGATGAACGAAAAACCCCGAAGGTTCTCAATATGCCTGTGGTAATAATGGCAGGTGGACAAGGCACGCGTTTACGCCCCCTCACCAATGTTTTTCCAAAACCATTGTTACCTATCGGCGGGCAAACCATTGTTGAAGATATCATGGACAACTTTGTGGAGTATGGTTGCCACAAATTCTTTCTTTCGGTAAATTACAAAGCTGCATTTATAAAACTCTATTTCGAATCAATTTCGGGAAATGATTACCAGATAGAATATCTTGAAGAGACTAAACCTTTAGGTACAGCCGGCAGTTTGCGTTTGCTGAAAGAAAGGATAAAATCAACTTTTTTTGTTAGTAACTGTGATATTCTAATTGACGAAGATTATGCGGAGATTTTAAACTTCCATATAAGTAACGGAAATGAAATTACTGTGGTGGCGGCAATAAAGTCCATTAGTTTACCTTATGGGAGTTTAAAGACTACAGAAAGTGGAATTCTTGAGTCATTATCTGAGAAGCCAGAATATATCTTTAAAGTTAATACCGGAATGTATATTTTGGAGGCAAAACTTTTGGAAGAGATTCCGATGGATCAATTTTATAATATTACCGATTTAATTCAAGATATGTTGAATAAACAAAGAAAGGTAGGTGTATTTCCAATTAATCAGGGATCATGGACAGATATCGGAAATTGGGATGATTATCTAAATATTGTTAAACCCAGATCAAGTAGTTGTTAGAGTTTAAACGATTAATTGTATGAAATCAGCTCATAATAGAGGTTACTATCATAAAATTAATGCCTCAGACCATAAAAGCTTGCGTTTATTAAATAAAGATATGTTTGAATAAGTTCAAAAGTATAATTACTTTTTTTATGTCGGGTTATGCCCCATTTCTTTGGATATCATGATATCTAAATGACATATTTTATAATGAATAATTGATTTTTAATTGAAAGGATTTTTTAAAGATATATCAGTTTACGGTATTTTACCGGTAATTGGGAAGTTTGCTGGTTTCTTTTTAATTCCAATTTACACCAGAGTTTTTTCATCATACGAATTTGGCATTGTTGAGTTACTTGTAACCCTTGCTTCATTTTTAATGTTTGCTTGTAATTTGGAATTTTATTCGGCAATAGGCAGGTTTTTTTATGAAAGAGATACTCTTTTTAATAAGAGAATGCTGATTTCAACAGGATTATTTTTAACTCTTTTTTTTACTGTCATTGTTATTTTGCTTTTCTTATCGTTAGAAAACATAATTATTTTCAAATATCTTGATGCTGGCGATTATCAATTTGAATATAAATTAGCACTTGTCTGGGTCTTTTTTTCTGCTATTTATACCTATTTGGGAATTTTGCCACGATATGATAAAAAGCCTAAATTATATGTTCTTATAACTGGTTCAAGCCTCCTTGTCAGGATTGGAAGTACTATTCTATATGTGTTGGTTTTCAATGCCGGAATTGCCGGAGTTATATATGGTCATATAACAGGCTCTTTTTTATCTACCGTTTTAAATGCTATAGTATCCGGGAAATATTTGAGATTTATGTTTAGTTGGGAAGAGGCTAAAGAGATAATGAAATTTGCATTCCCTTTGGTACCAGGACTTCTATTGATTGGACTATGGCATCCTCTTTCTAGAAGTTTTATATCCAAATTTTATTCAGTAGAAACCGTTGGTTTACTTTCGTTTGCAGTTCGTATAACCTCGGTGATGGCTATCTTGAACAGTGCAATACAGCTTGCCTGGAAACCACTATTATTTGAAAACTTGCATAAAGACTCATTTAAAAATGATGTAGTAAGCATTTCACGTATTGTGGTATTCGCTACTCTATATACTTCTGTTATTCTTTCCCTTTTTTCTCCAGAAATATGTTTGTATATTGGAACAAAAGAATATTATGACAGTGCAGTACTCATTGGTTTTTTGTCTTTAACAAGTTCTATTGAAATACTTACTGGAATCAGGGGCTTTGGCCCGCTTGTAACAAAAAAAACATATCAGTTAAGTATGTTTGATTTAATAAGAGTGATGTTTGGTTTGGGAATTCTATTTTTAATTAAGGATAAATTTGGATTGTTTGGAATAGGCCTGGCATTTACCTTACCAGCATTTATTAAATACATTTTGTTAGTATCAATTACCTCAAAGAAATTAGATATTAAATTTCATAATAAAACCGAAATATTGCTGACAATGATTTTAGCACTTTGTATTATTGCAATATTTTTATCGCCTCGTCTTCTTATCCGATTTACGGCCTTTATAGTTATAAGTTTGTTATTTTTAACACTTTTTTTGAAAACTGATAAACTAAGATTAATAAAAAATTTATGGAACTAGTAACAGGAGTTGAAACATATTTAAGAAGTGGATTACTTCCGGTTTATTATATAGCTGTTCTTCTGGGTGCATTTATAATTTGGGTTAAATTCGAATTCAAAATCGTTCCACTTTTTATTATCCTTTTGTTTTGTGAAGGACTGGTTGTGTATCTATCACGTAATAATGTAATTTTTTCATACGTATATAAAGTAGGATTTTTTGTTTTTGCATTTATTATTTTTAGTTATAAATTAATTCGTGTAAAAAAAACACGGCATGAAAAACTTTTTCTTGTAATTTTCAGTATAATTGGGCTTGTATTCTTGATTTCTTTTATTATCAACAACTCCAACTTTTTTACTATTTTAAGTCAATATTTAAAAAAATATGGTATTCCTCTATTATTCTATTTTGGTTTAAAGGCTGAATACCATAAAGAAAACAATATGAACATGTATGCGAGTTTGTTTACCTGGTTATTAGGTTTTCAAATAATACTTGTTTTTTTTTAAACTTTATTTATTTGGTTTTGGTGAATCGCTTGTGGGATCAATAAGTTTTTTAGGGGGTGGAGCTGGTAATATTATTCCAATTTTAGGTTTTTTCCTGTTTTGGATTAAACGAAATGATGTGTTAACCAAAAGCGACTGGCTATTTGTCTTGACTCTCTTCTTGTCAATTGCAATAATCGGAAATAAAAGATCAATATTGTTTGTTTGGCCCTTTGTTGTTGCGAGCGTTTATACCTTTGTCTCAAAATCGATGAAAATAACTACATTTGTCGCTTATCTTCCGATATTGTTAATTGTGTTTGTTATTGGTGTAAAAACTAATCCTACATTAAATCCAACAGGCAGCAGGTGGGGTAAGTTTGATCTCAACTATGTTTTTGATTACGCTGCTCATTATACATTTGGAGATGAGTACTACAGAGCATCGGGAAATATTGGTTATGGGCGTGGTGATGGGGCTTATAAAATTGCTGCAAAGCTTAAAACTGAATCTTTATTCATACATTATATTTTTGGATATGGCGTTGAAGAAATTTTTTCTCAGGATTATGCCGGATTTGAAACAGGAAAATTTGGAGTAAGGAGTAAAGGTGCCTTAAGCTCTTTTGCACAGAATTTTGTGGCAACTGGTTTGTTGGGTGCTGTATTAATCTTTTTTTTTGGTGTTTCGTTGGTTAGAACACTTGATAATAAACAATTACGGCGTATTATCTATATATTTTTAGCATGGGATTATTTCTTATTCATTAATTCTACAATTGCTATTAATGCCAGTTCCATACTTTTAGTGTTTATTTGCCTATATTATAATTGGTTGAAAGATCAAAGGGTTCATTACTTATAACTCCAATTTTTATTTAAAGCTTCGCAACGTGAATAAAAAATAAATAGAAAGATGGTATATTTATTCTTATAACATATATTAAAATGAAAAAAATTTTAATCTTTGAACATTCTATATTAATGTCAACAGATCAATATAAGGCTACTATTACTTATAAAATTCATGTAGAGCTGAGTAAAGTATATGAGTTAAGTAAATCTGTATACTTTAATAAAGGGGTAAATCCTAATAAATCCAATTTTGACATGTTGATTAAACCCGTAAGTTTGCCTTTAAAATGGAGCAATCCATTAAATAAGTTAATAAATATCTTCTATATATATTTAAATAATTTCAAGATTCTTTTTAACGAATACAAGAATTCTGACTTGATTTGGTTAGGGCTAACCAGCAGCATTGGAAACAGTTTTGTTTTCCTCTATCCCCTTTTCTTTTCGTCTCGTAAATTTTATATTCAGCTATATACGCCTTCCGTAAGTAAGTCAAAGTTAAAAAGAGACTTTCTTGATCTTATTGTGAAATTCAATTTAATATTTTTTAGATATATTGGAGGTGCTTCTAAACCTTTAATAGAACGTTATAATATTAAAGCTTCAAAGACTATTCCAATATATGGGGTAATACCAGACTATGGCTTCAGAAAAAAGAATTTTAATAAATTGCATCTTGTATATATCGGTACGTTAAACAATAGGGAGGTATGGAAATCCATTGCTGGACTCGGCATTTTTCAGAGAAATAACCCTCATATTACATTTACATATGATATTATTGGAGGTGGTAGGCATAATGAAGTTGAAGAAATAAATCGAAGCATTTCTGAGTATAATTTGACACAGTCAGTTAAGTATCATGGGTTCCTGAGCATTGATAATGTAAAGAAGATATTCAATAGATGCAATATTGGCGTGTCGTATATTCCACTTAAGCCTTATTTTCAAAATCCAAGTACTAAAACAGTTGAATATCTTTTGGCAGGTATGGCTGTAGTTGCAACTGATAAAGATATTTTACATGAAGTTATAACCGGAGAAACCGGTGTGTTCTGTCAGGATAACCCTGAGGACTTTGCACGTGCATTGAAAAGACTTTATGACGTTAGACACAGTTTCGACTCTATGGTTATCAGAGATAAGGTTAAGCATCTTGCAATAGAAAATATGATAAAAGATAAATATATACCGAACTTAGAAAGGATAATTAAATAGTACAAGAGTTGCTTCTACAGTGTAAGCATTAAGTGTATTTTTAAATTTAAATTAAATATGGTTTTTTTTAATTATATTACTTATTTAAAACTACATAGGATATGAAGCCCATAGGAATTTAAGTTTACTACTTTTCTTTAACGGGTATTAGAAATAAGAAAAAAATATAATTAATATGTGGTACATTACAAACATCAATCACACAAGCCTTAAAACTCAAATTATTTTAGAGAGATATTACGTTTATTTTAGCAAAGAGAGCGAGAGCCTTACAAATTTCGAAGAAAAATGGATTTTGCAAGGACATATTTTTCCTCGCACTTATGTGGATAAGCATTATGATCAGTTCAACGGCGTTGAATTGATAGAGAACTTATATCTAAAATATGGAGATGATTTTATTAAACATGTTAAGGGACAGTTTGTTGTAGTTCACCTTCTACAAGATTCATTTAAAATTTATTCTGATCATTTTGCCATTAGAAAGTTCTTCTTTTGGCAGGAAAATGATAAATTTATTATTTCAGATGATTTGAAAGTGATTTCGGAAGTTGTAAAACTTACACCATCTCGGGAGAGTATTGCTAATTATGCTATTGATTATCACTTTACAGGTGGAACGACGGCCTTTGAAAATGTATATCATAATCAACCTGCTGAGATTATCGAATATAAAAATAATGGCCTGCATTCAAGCAGCTACTGGAATCCGGCAGATTTGCTTAGTTTAAAACAATCGAATGTTAACATAAGAGATATTTCTGTTTCATTATCAGAGGCAGTAGATAACGGATTGAATCTAATAAATAATGATAAAATAAGCCTTTCGCTTACCGGTGGAGCAGATACTCGTAATTTGCTGGCAGTTTTTCTTAGTAAAGGATTGAAACCACACCTATATACATATGGAAATCCTGCCTCAGCTGACTGCCTTAAGTCAAAAGCTATAGCTTATGGTTTAGGATTAAACCATTCGATACATAATATTAGCATGACTTCGCAGTTGTTTGAAGAATATGCCAGAAAAATAATAAGATTGGAAGGTGGCCTTACCTCTATACATCGTGCTCACCGGATTATTGCAGTAGAAAATGAAAAACAATTTGCTGATAATATGTTTCTTGGAACATTAGGTGGGGAGTTTATTAAAGGTGTTACCGAAGATGATTATATTGTTCCTTCAATTGTATATAATAATTGGAATACATCAGATTTTACAAAAGATCAATTAATTACCTATCTTCAAAAGAAACACATAAAACCAGATAATCTTAACCTTGAAAATCTTCTATCATTAGTGAGATCCCAGCCATATATGAATGGAGATGTAATATGTCGAAAATTTTCTTCTTTAACTTATATAACAGCACATCTTCATGATGCTCAGGATGTGAATTTATATAGATCAGTGATGGATGATGTATTTACGCCATTTTTAGATATTGATTACTTAGAATTAATATTTTCATCAAAATATACATTTAATAATAAGGAAAGAATAGAGAATAAGTATTTAAGACGTATTAACAATCCTGTTTATGCATCAAATTTTCTGAAAGTAACTTATCCTCCATTGACAAAATTTCTTTACTCAGGCGACCATAAGCCTTCCGAAGTTTTGTTTAACAAATATTTTGCTGCCGTCTCTAAAATGATTAGGCAAAAAAACAGTCGGAAAATATGAGCCAAATTTCCCTTTAACATCCTGGATTGTGGAGTTTGTAGAAAAGAATCTTCCTTTATGTTATAATTCTAAAGTTCTAAGCGAAGTATTCGATTTGTATGGATTAATGATTGAGCTAAAGAAAGGAGATCATATGGCAAAAGAATCATATTGGCTAAAGTTTACAAATCCTATTATGATGTATTATCTAATTGAAGAATTTACGTACGAATGAAAGTGTCAATTTTAAGAAACGAAGACCCAAGCTCCTCAAAGAAGTGGGAGATAAGCTGTCAAAAGGCTAATCTCGATTATACAGTCATTGACTTAACAGCCTCAGATTGGTATGAGAGTATTATCAACAGTAATTCTGAACTTTTTTTATTAAGACCTCCGGGAGAAACTTTTAAGTTTAAGCAGGTATATGATGAGCGGGTCTTTATTATTTCTGAGGTTTTGAAGTTTTTTGTGTTTCCCACAGTTAAAGAGATCTTGATTTATGAAAACAAAAGGATGTTGTCAGCTTTTTTAAAAGGGGCAAATATACCTTTGCCACAAACATGGATATTTTATAATAAAAATGAAGCTTTAAAATTTGCACAAGAAACTAGTTTGCCTGTAGTGGGTAAAACGGGTATTGGTGCTTCTGGTAGCGGGGTTGAAATTATCAAAACCCATAAAGGACTGGATACTTATATCAGAAGAGGTTTTGGGAAAGGAATAAAAAGACGATTAGGCCCAAACAGAAGTACAGGAAATGTTAGAACATGGTCGAAAAAAGCTGTAGCGAATCCTGCTTATTTTATTAAAAAAATAAGACAATATCTAGAAATATATAAAGATTCGCAGAAAGGGTTTATAATCCTGCAGGAATATGTTCCTCACGAATTTGAATGGAGAATTGTAAAAATTGGAGAATCCTGGTTTGGTCACCAAAAGATAAAAATGGGTGAAAAAGCAAGTGGAACAAAAGGTATAAATTATATTACTCCGCCTATTAAGTTATTAGATTTTTGTAGAAATATCTGTGAAGAGCATAATTTTACGACAATGGCTCTCGATATTTTTGAACACCCAAAAAAGGGATATGTTGTAAACGAACTACAAACAATATTTGGCCATGTTCAGGAATATTTGATGGAATGTGACGGTAAAATAGGCCGATATATCTTTGAAAACGACCAGTGGCATTTTGAACCGGGTGATTTTAATACTAATGAATCATATGATTTAAGACTTGAGTCAGCTATTGCATTATATGAAAGAAGAAAAAAGTAAGGTTTTAATTCTGGTACCTTCTATTACCGCAAGAGGTGGTATCACTAATTATTACCAGGTATTGAGAAATGAATTTCCCTCTTTTGTTGAATATTTTGAACGTGGAGCGCGTACCTGGCCAGTTCGAAAAGGTTTCTTACAGGAACTAATTCGGGCTTATAGGGATTTTCTTAATTTCAAAAGGAGAGTTGAACTTAAGGATATTACACTTGTACAAAGTACTACATCCCTGGGGTTAAGCACAACAATAAGGGATGGCTTTTTTTTACGATACGCTCGTAAGAAGGGAATAAAGACCATTGTTTTTTTTAGAGGATGGGATAATGAAGCCGAAGAAAAAAACCAGAAGCGTTATTTGAAATTATTTAAGTACTTTTTCTTTCACGCTGATGCCCTTATAGTATTATCAAAGCGTACGGAATCAGTTCTTAAGAATTGGGGCTATAAGAAAAAAATCTATACTGAAACCACAGTTGTTGACAAAAGTTTAATAAAGGATATTTCTGATACATTTATAAAAGAAAAATTTGGTGATATTAACAAGACAGGGAAAATCAATATTTTGTTTTTGTCTCGGATTGAAAAGCGTAAAGGGATTTATGAATTGATAGATGCTTATAAAGTACTTAGAAATAAATCAAAGTATGATTTTTCTCTGACCATATGTGGAGATGGCTTTGAATTAGAACCGATAAAACAGAAAGTTGATTTAGAACAAATTGAAGGTGTGAAAATTAAAGGATTTGTTGAAGGAGAACAGAAGAAACAATCTTTTCGTCAGGCCCACATTTTCATTTTTCCATCTCACGGTGAGGGAATGCCTAATGCGGTTTTGGAAGCTATGGGCTTCGGACTCCCAATTATTACAACACCGGTAGGAGGTGTCGTAGATTTTTTCGAAGAAGGGAAGAACGGATATTTTACAACAATCAATAATTCATTAGAATTAGTTCAAAAAATTGAAATGTTAACCTCAAATGATAGGCTCTTTACAGAAATCGCAATAAATAACTATAAACTTGCTTTAGAGCGCTTCAGCTCTGATAAAGTAGCTAAGCGAATTCTTAATATTTTCAATGAAGTTACAGAGGATTAATGATAAATAGCTCTGCGACTACGCGTAACTACATTTTAACAACATATTTAAAAATGGAACAACTCACACAACAACTCAAATCCGGTAAAATGGAAATTCTTGAAGTGCCATTCCCAATTATAGGAGAGGGGCAGGTTTTGGTTCGTAATTATTATTCAGTTATCAGTGCAGGCACGGAAGGGAAAACCGTTTCCGATGCTAGAAAAGGGTATATTGCTAAAGCTAAATCGAGAAAAAAAGAGGTTAAGATGGTCATTGACATGATCAAATCAGAGGGATTAAAGAAAACCTATAATGTAGTAATGAACAAGCTTGAAGCTCCTTCGCCTCTCGGTTATAGTTGTGCTGGAGAAATTATTGGAGTTGGGAAAAATGTACATGATCTCAAAGTTGGGGACAAAGTGGCTTGTGGTGGGAGTGGCGCATGTCATGCTGAGGTTGTTGCGGTTAATCGAAACCTTTGTGTTAAGATACCCGATACCGTTGATATAAAAGAGGCTTCCTTTACAACTATTGCTGCAATAGCCATACAGGGAGTTCGTCAGGCCGATCTGAGATTTGGTGAGAATTGTACTGTAATTGGCCTTGGTTTAGTAGGTCAGCTTACTTTACAGATATTAAAAGCAGCAGGGATTAAAGCTATCGGTGTGGATATAAGTGATTTTCATGTACAGATGGCAAAGACCTCAGGAGCCGATCTCGCTTTAAACAGGAGTCATGAAGGAATCGTTCAGCATATTATTGATTATACAAGAGGATATGGAACCGATGCAGTAATAATTACTGCCGGAACAAATTCGCTTGATCCGGTTGAACTTGCCGGTGAAATAGTCAGAAAAAAAGGTAGTGTTATTATAGTTGGCGCAGTACCGACAGGATTTTCAAGGCCTAATTATTATAAAAAAGAACTCGACTTGCGAATGTCTATGAGCTACGGCCCCGGAAGATATGACCTTGATTATGAAGAAAAAGGAATAGATTATCCGATAGGATACGTTCGCTTTACCGAAAACAGGAATATGCAGTCGTTTATAGATTTGTTGGTTGACAACAAACTTAATATATCAGGTTTGATTACTCATTCATTTGACTTAACCTCTGCAATTGAAGCCTACGATCTGATTGTGGAAAAAAATGAACCAATTGTAGGTGCAGTAATTGAATATGATGTAGAAAGAAAAATTGAAAAACAGGTAGTTTTATATAAAAAGGAAGTAAAAAATCAATCTTCGTTAAATATTGGGCTTATAGGTGCCGGGAACTTTGCCCAAAACGCAGTCTTGCCCAGATTGAAAGGTAAAGTCAATTTTTTAGGTATAGCAACAATAGAAAGCAATATGTCAAGGCATATTGCTGATAAGTATTCATTCCAATATTGCACTGATTCAACTGAATCATTATTTAGAGACGAGAATATAGGAACAGTTTTCATTTTGACCCGTCACGATACCCATGCATATTTCATAACTCAGGCGCTGGAAGCCGGCAAAAATGTATATGTTGAAAAGCCACTTGCGATGAGTTTTGAAGAATTAGAATTAGTTGATAAGATTTATAAGAGATCAGGAAAAAAATTGATGTTGGGATTCAATAGAAGATTTTCTCCCCTAACAAAAAAAATGAAATCATATTTTCATGATGATCAAAAGAAGTCAATAATAATTACTGTTAATGCGGGTATCGTTCCACCTGATCACTGGGTTCATGATCCTAAAATAGGCGGGGGGCGTATAATTGGTGAAGTATGTCATTTTTTAGATTTGGCATGTTTTATCGCGGGGAGCAAAGTGAAAAATATTCAGGCCTATTCTATGGATAGTAATCCTACATTGAATGATACGGTTACTATTAATCTAGGATTTGAAAATGGTTCGATTGGTACTATTAATTACTTTTCGAATGGAAACAAAAATATCCCTAAAGAACGTATTGAAGTTTATTGTGATGGCGGAGTCTATCAGTTGAATGATTTTAAATCTTTGAATATTTACACTTCTAAAATTGTCAAGAAAGAGAAACTAAAATCGCAGAATAAGGGACATGATAATAGTTTTGAATTAATTGTGAAGGCATTGGGAACAGGTTCTGAAATGCCCATTTCATTTGAGGAAATTTATCATAGCAGCCTATTAGCTTTGGAGACGATACGGTCCATTTCTGAAAATAGAATAATCGAGATATAACTGTATTATGGAGACGACCATTCTTGAAAGCTTTGATAAACTTAATTCTTATTGTGAAGGGAAAAATTTCAAAGGATATGATCCATATGACACATTAAACTCCTGGTTCCCATTTTATAAGTTGGGGAAATGGCCAGCTTTAATTGCTATTCAAATTCAAAAGCGAAACCCTATAAATATTCGCCCTATTTTAGGAATTAAAAAAGGTTGGAATCCTAAAGGCATGGGGTTATTTCTGAAAGCCTATTGTCTTTTGTATAGAAAGACAGGTAAAAGAGATTATTTGAATCATGCTGATTGGTTATTTGAATGGTTATTAAAAAATTACTCCGATGGTTATTCTGGAAAGTGTTGGGGATATAATTTTAATTGGGTGAATCCGGATGGATCATTGCCTGCTTTCGTACCTTCTGTAGTTGTTACTTCTTTTGTGATAGATGGTATTTATGAATATTTCAAAATTACAGGTAACCCTACGGCGGCAGAAGCTATTCACAGTGCAGCTAATTACATTAACAACGATATCCCAATTACCAAACTTTCAGAAGGTATTTCTTATGCCTATACGAATCAATCAAAGGGATGTTGTTATAATGCAAGTCTCCTTGCCGCTGAGATATTAGCAAAATCCGATTTTATAGGCAACAAGGCTGAATTTGGTGAACTAATAAAATTGACCGTAGATTTTGTCCTCTCGAAGCAAAAACCAGACGGAGAGTGGTGGTATAGTTATAATCCTGAAACGAATTCAGAAAGAAAACAAATTGATTTTCATCAGGGATTCGTATTGGTTTCTCTTAATAATTTGTTGGAACTAAGTATAGGTGAAGATGGATCAGTCAAACAAGCAATAGAGAAAGGTTTGCGGTATTATAAGAATAATCAATTTTATGAAAGTGGCAGATCATTATGGCGTATCCCTAAAAAGTGGCCAGTTGAAATACATAACCAGTCACAGGGTATAATCACATTCTCGAAATTAAGCAAGTTTGATACAAGTTATAGTGATTTTGCTAGTAAAATTGCAAACTGGACCATTGATAATATGCAGTCTCCCAAAGGTTATTTTTATTATCGAAAGAATCCATTTTTCATGAATAAAATATCGTATATACGTTGGTCGCAAGCGTGGATGATGTTGGCTTTGGCAGAAATTATCGGAAATCATTAAAACTAATTAAAGAAAAAAAACCAAGCATTGAATTTTTTCGACAAATAAAGAAGAACCAATCATAAATCACACTTAACCAATCACAAATCACACTTCACACTTCATCAATCACACTTCACCAATCACCAATCACAACCTACATCTTGATAATGAATGCCAATGAATTAAAAAGGCGGACCAGCGATTTTGCCCATATGTGCGTAAAATTCGCGTTATCATTACCAAAAACACAGTTGGGTAATCACATTAGAGGCCAACTTATAAGATCTGCAACTTCTGTTGCTGCTAATTATAGAGCTGCTTGCAACGCTCAATCTAAATTATCATTTATAAGTAAAATGAGCATTGTTGTAGAAGAAGCTGATGAGTCAGAATTTTGGTTAGAATTTGCGCTTGAAGAGGGAATTGTTAATAAAGTTGATGCAGAAAAATTATTATATGAAGCCCATCAAATCGCTTCAATTTTCATTACAGCAAGACGAACATCACAACAAAAACTAAAAAGCCAAAGCAAAAAACCATAAATCTCAAATCACACTTCACACTTCACCAATCATCAATCGCATTTCACACTTCACCAATCGTCAATCACACTTCACACTTCACAAATCCCAAATCCCAAATGTCTTCTCACATTCCTGGAGCTATAATCATCGAAGGCCATGTACAAGGGTTATCCAATGCGCGAGCCTTGGGAGAGGTAGGAATTCCTGTATATGTTGTGGATAAAGTGAAATGCATTGCAAGTCATTCAAAATATTGCAAAAAATTCTTTTTATGTCCCGATTTTCAAACCGATGAATTTGCAGATTTTTTAATTACACTTGCTAAAAACGAAAATATCAGAGATTGGGTGCTTATACCCTCCAATGATCATGCTGTTTACACCCTATCGCGAAACAAGAAAAAATTACAGGGTTTTTATAAGGTTATTTCGCCAGACCTAAATATTGTTGAAAGAATTTATGATAAAAAACAATTGTTATTTCTGGCAGAGGAGTGCGGTGTCCCTGTTCCTAAAACAGTGTATTTTCAATCCAAGGATGACAGCATTCCCCATACGTTGACCTTTCCTGTTCTGACCAAGGGTAGGCACGGATTATCGTTTTATAAAAAATTGCATAAAAAGGCATTTTTAGCCAAAGATAAGGGAGAGCTTCAAGAGCAGCTATACCTTATTGCAGAAAGGTATGAGGTACATAAAACTTTTACCCAAGAGTTGATCCCTTTTGATGGATACAATAAAACTATTTCGTTTACTGCATTTAGTGTAAATGGCGAGATTAAAACTTATTGGATTGGCGAGAAAGTGCGTGAGCATCCATTGCGGTTTGGCACGGCCACTTTTGCACGAAGCATAAATAAAGCAGAGTTGGTAGAACCGAGTCATAAATTATTGAGTGCCTTAAACTACACCGGAGTTTGCGAGATTGAGTACCTGCTCGATCCGCGCGATGGCCTGTATAGGTTAATTGAGATTAATGCACGTACATGGCTCTGGGTAGGACTGGCAAAAGCATGTGGAGTGGATTATGCAAAATTGATTTATGATTTTGTTAATGGAAGAGAAATGGAATATCCAACGAATTACAAGGTAGGTTTGAACTGGATAAATCCGGTTACCGATTTTGTATTTTCCATGATTTCTCTAATAAGTGGCCAATTAAAGCTTAAAGCATATTTTTATTCTATTTTTAAAGCCCAAAAGGTCAATGCTCTTTTTGTCAAAAAGGACTTGGAGCCTGGGTATGCATATATTGTTAAGTTATTTTCTTTTATTAATAAAAGGTGAAATATCCCTATTCTTCGCCCAATCTCACACTGATTGACTTGGTTCATTCGCTTTTCTTTTCAAAAAGCAATGCCGAGCAAAGGTTAAAAACCTATTTTTCTAAACTTACTGGGAAAAAATATATTCTTTTAACCAATTCTTGTCGAACGGCGCTGTATCTTGTCTATAAAACCGCTAATATAAAAGGTGAAGTACTTACTTCTCCGCTCACTTGTAGTGTGGCAATTGATCCCATTCTTGAGGCAGGAGCAAAGCCTATTTATGTAGATGTTTCCTTAGGCGATTTAAATATTGATGTAACTGATATTGAGCATAGGATTACTTCTATGACAAAAGCCATTCAGGTTATTCATTTTGGAGGTAATTCTTGTAAAATGGACATAATTCTTGAAATTGCCAGGAAGTATGGCCTATTAGTTATTGAGGACTGTGCTCAATCTTTAGGAGCAAAATATAAAAGTAATTATACTGGTTCTTTTGGAGATGTAGCATGCTTTTCTCTAATTAAAAATGCATATGGAATTGGTGGTGGGGTGTTAGCTACAAATGATGAAAATATGTATAACGAAGCACATGCTTTAGTTAATGGTTTTGGCAGGGTATCTTCCTCACTGTTGTTTTATAGAACTTTGCGCGCAATTTTTGAAACAAAACGGAGAACATTGATTGGCAACTTCTTATATCTTTCACTATTTAAGTTAAAAGGAAAAAGAAAAAGTTATAAAACAATCCATTCTCAATTAAAACAAATATCTACTTTTGAAATAAAGTTATCAGGACATCAGATAAATAAAACTCCAAAATTACACTATAAGCGAAAACTTCTAGGTAAAGAGTATTACAATCAACTTGTTTACTCGGGTGTTTTAATAAATAATAAGTTTGATTTTAAAAATTCTTCTTTTACAAAGATGTTTGTTTTTAATCCAAAGATAAACAGTGTCAATTTTATTAATTATTTCAGGGAAAAAGGAATTGAAGTTATGCATCTTGAAGCAAAGCAAAGAAGTCCGGTTCAGTCTATGCTAGTTGATGAAGTACATTCTAATCAAAAAGGATTGAAGAATTATATTAGTGTACATAATAGTTTAATTTCCATTCCTTTGATTGAAAACTTTACTCTAAAGGATATTAAGTATATAGTAGAGGAAATAAAAACAATTTTATGCATAAAAAAGTAATATGGTTTGACTTAACAAATGTTCCCCATGTAAATTTTCTTGCTCCTATAATGAACCACTTTAAGGAATATCAACAGATTTATTCTATTCGAGATTTTGCAGAAACGAAAGGTCTGTTTGAAAAGACGATGAATAAGAAATATTATTTGATAGGTAAGCATATGGGGAAAAATAAATTTATGAAAGTATATGGTTCTTTCATGAGGATACCTAAACTTTATAGGACCATTCCTCAGTTTGATGTTAAAATTTCTGTTGGGGGAGATGCTTCAAGTATTGTTGCTAAACTTCGTGGCAAAAAATCAATAACCTTTGATGACAATGAACGGGCACCAAATTGGAGATATAGTAAATTTACTGATTTAGCGTTTTGGCCCAATGCAATTGACAAGGAAATTCTACTGAAGCAAGGTTTTAATTCTGATAACCTAATGCAATACAACGGATTCAAGGAAGACCTTTACATTGCAGATTATACCCCTAATCCTTCTTTTTTAGACTTGATTCCATTTAAAAGTTATGTCGTTGTTCGACCTGAAAATATAGAGGCTAATTATGCAAATGGTAATTCAATATCAATTATACCAGAACTTTTGGAATTATTTAAAGATCTGAAAAAAAATGTCTTATTTCTGCCAAGGTATTCCCATGATAGAGAACTTGGATTAAAGTATTCTCATATTTTTATGCCTTCAACTGCAATTAACGGGCTTGATGCCTGTTATTATTCAGAAGCAGTGTTTACAGGTGCTGGCACAATGGCACGCGAAGCAGGATGTCTTGGAGTTCCTGCCTTTTCGTTTTATACGGGAAAAAAAATGCTAACTGTTGATCAAACAATGATAAAAAAAAGTTGGTTATATTTTTCAAGAAATCCTAACGAGTTAGTAGAAAAATTCTTAAATACGCAAAAGCGTAAGCCTGATCTTGAACGTCCTAAAAAAGTCAAGAAAGAAATATTAGAATATTTAGAAACTTTTTTTGATAAAAATGATCTTAAATAGTGATACTCTACAAATTTAATAATGTGATTTATAAGTTACTTCATTGGACATATTTTAAATAAAATTATGAAAATAATTTCAGTTGTTGGGATACTGGCAAACTTTATGAAGGTGGCGTATTTTATCCGGTCAATTCAAAAGAAAAATGAAGAAAAACAGTTTATATAGCACTTAATTATTTTATATTTTTTCTTGGTCGTCAATCATTAGCTGTTGATAGGGATTTGGTAAAACAGGAGAAAATGTTCATTTCGAGAAATCCAATGGAGTTATTGATTAGATTTAAAGAATCCAATAAAACTGTCCCGAATTTAGATAAGGCGAAGGAAGTTAAAGAAGAAGTTATGGAAAAAACTATAGAATTTTTACGCAAATATTCCTAAAGTGTGATTTAAAAAAGTTTTCTTAGCACGCATGATTAGGACTCAGATGTTTACAAAAATGAAATAAAGATTTTGAATATTCTTATTGATATAGGCCATCCGGCTCATGTGCACTATTACAGGAATCTGGCAAAAGAATTAAGTTTAAAAGGTCATAACATAGTTTGGTCGGTGAAATACCTGCCAATAGCTATGCAATTATTGGATTACTATGGTTTCTCATACCATGTTTTACCAAAAAAATCGGATTCAATTACCGGCAAGTTTTTTAAACAATTGCAATATTCTTATAAAATCCTGCGAATCTGTCGAAAATATGATATTGATATAGCCATTGGTACATCAGCAACCATCGCACATATTTCAAAATTATCAAGAGTAAAATCTATCATTTTTGATGATGACGACGACAAGGTTCAACCCATAGCAACAATATTTATTAACCCGTTTGCTGATGCCTTGTTATCACCGGATGTATTAAAAGGTAAACGCAAAAGAAAGGATGTTGTTTATTACTCCGGTTATCACGAGTTGGCTTACTTACATCCCCGGCGCTTTACACCTGATCCTAATGTTCTAAAAGAGCTTGGACTATCGGAAAATGAGCCTTTCTTTCTATTGCGGTTCAATGTCTTTAAAGCTCATCATGATATTGGAGCACAAGGGCTTTCGTTGGATCAAAAATTGCAAATTGTTGAAATACTCAAGCCTCATGGGAAAGTTTTTGTTACGACAGAGAGAAATACTGAACCAGAACTGTTGGAATATAAATTAAAAGTTAGCCCAGAAAAAGCACATTCGCTCATAGCTTATGCAACTTTATTCTTGGGAGATAGTCAAACCATGTCATCTGAAGCGGCTGTATTAGGTGTTCCTTCCCTGCGTTGTAATTCTTTTGCAGGGCGCATTTCTTATTTAGAAGAGGAAGAAAAGAAATATGGGTTAACTTATGCCTTTTTACCTGAGGATTTTAATAAAATGTTGATCAAAGTGAAAGAATTATTAAACATGCCAGATTTAAAGAAAGAATGGCAGGAGCGTCGTCATGTCATGCTAAGCGATAAGATAGATGTTACTGCGTTTTGGGTATGGTTTGTTGAAAATTATCCTGAAAGTAAAAAAATTATGAAAGGGACCCCTGAGTATCAATACAGGTTTAGGTGAAATGGAAAGGTAATTGATCGTTTTATACTAAAAAATATTTTATATTATTTTTAGATTATAATGAAGATAATTTCCGTTGTTGGCGCTCGGCCAAACTTTATGAAAGTAGCGCCCTTTATCCGGGCAATTCAAAAGAAAAATGTAGGAAAACAGGTTGTACAGCACCTATTATTGCATACGGGCCAGCACTATGACGACCGTATGTCGCAGCAATTCTTTGAAGATTTAAAAATACCCGAAGCTGATATTAACCTTGGCATAGGATCAGGCTCTCATGCTGAGCAAGTGGGGTATTCGATGATTGCATTAGAACAAGTATTTGAAAAGGAAAAACCGGATTGGGTAGTTGTTTATGGCGATGTAAATGCAACAATAGCGGCTTCTGTAGCAGCTAAAAAATTAAATATTAAAGTATGCCATGTAGAGGCGGGTTTGCGCAGTGGCGATATTACCATGCCCGAAGAGGTTAATAGGTTGGTAACCGACAGGCTGTCGGATTTGCTCTTAACGCCGGATCGGATTTCGGTTAATAATTTAAAAAAAGAGGGCGTTCCTGAATCTGCAATTCATTTCGTAGGGAACATTATGATTGATACGCTTGAGGCGAATAGGGAGAGGGCTGTGAAATTAAATTTAAATCAAATCGTCTCTTCTAATTCAGTTTTAGAAAAAGGGGAGACGGATATCAAAGAGAATGATTTTGCATTGATGACGCTTCACAGGCCATCCAATGTTGATGAAAAACGGATTCTTTCTTCTTTAGTTGATTTTGTGTTAAAGGAAGTCGCTTCGGTTCTTACAGTTATCTGGTCGGTTCATCCACGAACGGAAAAACAATTAAAGAAATTTGATCTTTGGGATAGACTGATTCAATCGGATGAAGTTTATTTAGTGAATCCACTCGGTTACCATGAAATGCTAAGGTTGAATATGCTTGCACGAATCATGCTTACAGATAGTGGCGGATTACAGGAAGAGTGTACGGTGCTTGGCACTCCTTGTCTTACGATGCGATGGAATACCGAGCGCCCCATAACACTCCGTGAACATGGCGGAGCCAGCGTTTTAGTTGGAAACAACGTAGCAAGAATAAGGGAGGAGTTTTTTAATACCCTTAATAATCCACGGCAACCCGAGCGCCCTGAATTATGGGATGGACATACATCAGAACGCTGCCTCAAAGCTATTCTTGAGTGGAAAGGATAAGCCGAAGCTAGGATTTATGAAAGACGAGATACCGATAACTTACTTTTAATTAGAGCAACTATCGTAAATATTTACTGACAATCTTTTGATTGCTTTTTTTAAAATAAGAAGGCGCTATTGCTTTATATAATTATCATTAACAGTTTTTTTTTATTAATGATTTGGTTGCCAATATAATGGGTGTAATAGTTGGAAGTTTGATTATGCTGATCATTAAAATGTTTTGATTGTTGGAAGGGGGAAATGGGAGAAAATGGAAATTTTATACTGCTTTAAACCTAAATTAAGTGATATGGGTTTTCTTTGATTCTTATCCCTCTGTGTAACTCTGTGCGTACTCTGTGTAACTTTTCTTTTTCATAGAGTTTCACTGAGCTATTTGTTTCTTAGAATAAGCTAAAATCACAAACACTGATACGATACTTTTTTCAATAACTTTTAAATTTTACCTTTTTCTTCAACTCTTCATTTATGGACTTCACTTTAAATCTTTACAAAATCCTTTTGAACTCCCTGCAAACGTGGGGTTATTCATTTATAACTTTTAGTATTTTCTTGGATTGTTCTCCCTCTGTGTAACTCTGTGCGTAACTCTGTGCTACTCTGTGTAACTTTTCTTTTCCACAGAGTTTCACTGAGTTATTTGTTTCTTAGAATAAGCTAAAATCACAAACACTGATCCTATACTTTTTTCAATAACTTTTAAATTTTACCTTTTTCTTCAACTCTTCATTTATGGACTTCACTTTAAATATTTACAAAATCCTTTTGAACTCCCTGCAAACGCGGGGTTTTTCATTTATAACTTTTAGTATTTTCTTGGATTGTTCTCCCTCTGTGTAACTCTGTGCGTACTCTGTGCTACTCTGTGTAATTTTTCTTTTCCACAGAGTTTCACTGAGTTTTTTGTTTTTTAGAATAACCTAAAATCACAAACACTGATACGATACTTCCTTCCATCACTTTTATCTTTTACCTTTTTCTTCAACTCTTCATTTATGGACTTCACTTTAAATATTTACAAAATCCTTTTGAACTCTTTGCAAACGCGGGGTTTTTCATTTATAACTTTTAGTATTTTCTTGGATTGTTCTCCCTCTGTGTAACTCTGTGCGTACTCTGTGCTACTCTGTGTAACTTTTCTTTTCCACAGAGTTTCACTGAGTTATTTGTTTCTTAGAATAAGCTAAAATCACAAACACTGATACGATACTTCCTTCCATCACTTTTATCTTTTACCTTTTTCTTCAACTCTTCATTTATGGACTTCACACTTAAAAAATACAAAACTTTATTAACAACCCTTCAATCTGCAGGTTATGCTTTTTACACTTTCGAGCACTACCTGAGTGTGCGCGAGCATGCCGAAAAATTCGTAATTCTACGCCACGATGTTGATCTCCTACCGAAAAATAGTCTGGATACAGCCAGGATTGAAGCTTCATTAGACATTAAAGGTTCCTATTATTTCAGGGTTGTTCCCCAAAGCTGGGACGAAGACATAATCCGCGAGATTGCCGCCCTTGGCCATGAGGTGGGCTATCATTACGAATCGCTGACCACCTGCAACGGCGATATTGGAAAAGCTTACGAAGATTTCACTGCCAATTTGGAGAAGCTTCGCCGTATAGTTGCCGTTGAAACCATCTGTATGCACGGTAGTCCACGCTCCCCTTGGGATAGCAAAGATTTGTGGCAACACTATGATTACCGTTCCCTTGGCATCATCGGTGAGCCTTACTTCGACATTGACTTCAACGATTTCTTTTACCTTACTGATACCGGCCGCCGCTGGGATGGTTATAAGGTGAGCCTACGAGATAAGATACCCGTTCATCAGGAACGCTGGATATCTCAGGGATTAGTCTTCCGGAGTACTAAAGATATCATCAAAGCCGCCAACGAAGGTCGCCTGCCCGACAAGATCATGATGACATTTCACCCGCAACGCTGGAACGACGCCTTTGTTCCCTGGGCAAAAGAGTTGCTATTACAGAAAGTGAAGAATGTGGTTAAGAGGGGGCTTGTTTTGTTTAAATAGGTGGGAGAGTGGGCAAATTGTTGTTATAGTTTAAAGTTTCACAGAGTTAGGCACAGAGTACTCTGTTTAGTTTTCTCTGCATTACTCTGTGCAACTTTTTATTTTCGCAATGGTTTGTACGTAGTTTCATAGGCATCGGCTATGATGGAGAGCGGGTTGGGAATAGCTGTTAGCCGCTGTTTCCGTTTATTTACCCGAAACTATGATCTTGATATTATTGGATAGATTAACCAACCCTGCAATTAACATCAGATGTTTAATATAGTAGAGATATCAAAAATCATTCTTTATAAACGAATAATATTAGTAAAATATGTTCGTTTCTAATGAAAAGAAATTATCTTTGCCAATCGTAAATATAGCGACATAGTAAATGAACAGGTTGTACTTACAACAGATACTTATTGATCAGAAAGAGGCATTTTTAAACCAGAAAGGCTTAATTCAAC
>JGI24503J29689_10033446_pt1 | contig 30250 bp, 4 predicted proteins | sample BioPla3RNA2_FD_29689 | JGI IMG/M metagenome (IMG submission 29689)
GTCGGTGGTGTTATTGGTGGCTATAACAAAAGTAGAACAAGTTATGGTGGTTCACCATACACAAACCAAACAACACGAACAAACCTATACTATGACGTATCCGTAATCGTAAATTACGATCAACCACGTGCAATCAAACCAGATACAAGAGTAACAGGTAATCAATACACAACCGATAAACTGGTTTATGCAAGTGCAAGTGGACTTGGATTTAATAGCGACATTTGGTTTTTTGAAAGTAAAAACGGGACAACAGCCTATTATCCACAATTAAAAGCGTTCGTAACAAGTTCTGTAGAACGCATACGAAACGAATCAAGAGCATCAACAGCGTATGAAGTTGGTGATGGTCTTGGAACAAAAGATTATCCATTCATAATTCGAAACAAGTTTGACATGGATGAACTTTCACGTAAAGTACGTGAAGGAAATACGTTCATCGGCTATCACTTTAAAGTTGATGATGGCATAGATAACATTTATTTAGGTAATTTCATACCTATTGGTAATACAACGACATCATTTAAAGGAAGTTTTGATGGAAATGGTGTAAACTTTGATTTAGCAATTGATACCCAAACCGATTATGTCGGTCTTTTTGGCGTTGTTGATACAGGTATTATTGAAAACTTAAGCACATCAGGTAGCGTTGTTGGAAGAAACCAAGTAGGGGCAATCGCAGGTCAACAAAATAGCGGAAGTACGATTCGAAATGTTTATAATACCGCAGATGTTACAGGTAATACACGCGTTGGTGGTATTGTTGGTTTCGTAAACATTGGTACACTAACGAATATGTACAACCGTGGTAAGATTACCGGAAACACCTATGTAGGAGGACTTGTAGGCTATACATATCTTTATGTTTATCGTACAACTGGTTATTCAACAAATCAAACTCAATTAACAATTTCAAGCGGATATAGTTCAGGTGAAGTATCTGCAGTAAGTAATGTTGGCGGTGTTATTGGAGGCTATAACACAAGTAGAACAAGCTATAGCGGATCGCCATATATGAATAAAACAAATCGTGTAAATCTTTACTATGACATTACGGTTATCGCAAATTATGACCAACCAAGTGGGCAAGTGAAACCTTCGATGGTAGCAAACACGAATGAAAATGTTATCGGTATTGATAGTGGCATAATGTTTAACTCTATGTCAACGCGTTTGGTAACAAGCGGATGGTATTTTGAGCCGAAGACTGATAAGTTTGCTTATTATCCACAACTAACGGTATTTAAAAATAACGCATATTCTCTCATCCAAGAAAACAGCATTGAATCTGTAAAAGTTGATGTTAGTGATGGACTTGGAAATGCTCAATACCCATTCATAATTTATACGAAAGATGATTTAGAGATATTAAAAACGAAAATTGAAAACGGTAATACATTTGAAGGTTTTTACTTCAAGATTTCTGATGATTATACAGACACCGATTTAGGAAATTTCAGTCCAATCGGTATTAATGGTAAACCGTTCTATGGTTCTTTTGATGGTAATAACAAGCAATTTAGACTTGAAAGAGATACAGCCGATAGTTACCAAGGTTTATTTGGACGCTTTGGTAAAGGAACAATTCAAAATCTATCGGTAACAGGAAGTATTAAAGCTGGAAGTTATGTTGGTGGCATTGTTGGTTACCAAGAGTCAGGCATCGTACGCAATGTTTATAGTATTGCTAATATTGAAGCTGTAAGTTATGTTGGTGGTATTGTTGGTTACTTAAACGGTGGAACAATAGACCAAACATACAACCATGGTGATATTACTGCGACTGGTGATTATGTCGGCGGTATTAGTGGGCACTTAAATGTAGCAACACTCGATAACTCTTATAATAGAGGAACAATTACTGGTAGAAGATATGTTGGTGGTATATTGGGTCACACATACTACTATATTTATAGAACAACGGGATACTCAACAAAGACAACCTACCTTTATGTAAGAAATAATTATAGTGCGGGACTTGTAAGTGGTACAAAAGATGTCGGTGGTGTTATTGGTGGCTATAACAAAAGTAGAACAAGTTATAGTGGTTCACCATACACAAACCAAACAACACGAACAAACTTATACTATGATGTTTCAGTAATTGAAAGTTATATTCAACCTACAGGTAAAATTAAACCAAGCAGTGCTGTAGGCGGTCAAGGATTAGATAAAGTTTCAATGTTTGAATCACAAATGGCTTCAAAAGGCTTTAGTGAAACGATATGGACATTTAAGTCTATTGAAGGAAATTATGCGTATTATCCACAATTAAAAGTGTTCGCAACAAGCGAAAATGAGCGCATTGTAAGTGATTCAATTAACTCAGTAAAAACAAATCCATTTATGGGTGATGGTACGAAAGCAAGTCCGTACTTAATTCGTACAGCATCTGATATGGAAATATTAAGTAAAGCAATTGGTAGTGATTATGATGCGTTTGGTATTTATTATCAAGTTGCCTCTGGTGTTTATCAAATTGATTTAACAACGGTTGATTTCAAAGGTATTGGTAATAGTTCGACACCATTTAGAGGACACTTTGATGGTTCGTTTATTAACTTTATTATCGATTTAAACAGTGATGAAAATTATCGTGGCTTGTTTGGACGCATATCAAGTGATGCTAGCGTAAGTAATTTATCTGTTACTGGATCAATTATTGGCGGAAACTATGTAGGGGCTATCGTTGGCTATAACGAAGGTATGCTTTCACAAGTTTACGCAAAAGTAGATATTGAAGGCAAGAACTATGTAGGTGGTCTTGTTGGCTACAATAAGGGCACGATTGAAGATGTTTTCCAAACAGGGAATATTATTGGTAGAGGATCTTACATCGGTGGACTCATAGGCTATAACGAAGGTTCAATTCGTGAAGGATATTTTGGTGGTAAAATCCACGGTGCATCAAATGTCGGTGGTATCATTGGTCATTCAATAACAGACGATTTTGAAAACGTCCACTATAATCAAACAATTATATTCTTTGATGACATAATTGAAGGCGTGATTAAGCCTACAAAAGCAATTAATAACTTAGATATAGACTTAGGGCTTGAAAAAGAAGACATAACAGGTCTTGAAGTGTTTGATGGCAAGGCAACATTTGATCCAGATAAATGGGTCTTAACACAAACAAATAGTTTATACGATTATTATCCACAATTAAAAGTGTTTGTAAATAATACAAATGCACAAATAAAAACATACTCTTCAATTGCAAGTAGAGTTATACGTTTCGCAAAAGGTAATGGTACTAAGAACAATCCATACATCATTAGAGATGAAGACGATATGAAGGCATTATCTGACATAACTGTAAGTGATACATTACAAGGTTTGCACTTTAGAGTTATGGATGGTGTTGAAATATTAGATTTAACAAATCCAAACTTAGGCTTTGTTAAGATTGGTCGCTCTAATGCAGCAAACCAACAATTTAGAGGTAGTTTTGATGGAAATGGTGTGACAATCTTACTTAACATCAATACAAGCACAACAAATTATGCTGGTTTATTTGGATATATCGGTCAAGGATCTGAAATTAAGAACCTAACAATTAAAGGTAACGTTACAGGTCAAGACCGTGTTGGTGGTCTTGCAGGTGAAATAAGTGGCGCTACAATAAGCAATGTCTTTAACCATGCCATTATTAATGGACGTCAATATGTTGGTGGTATCGCGGGTGTTATAAATGACACACAAATAAGTCAATCATACAACATGGCAAACGTTACATCAAATAATCGTGACATTGGTGGTTTAATTGGTTGGGGACAACGTTCTTCAATTACAAACAGCTTCAACTATGGCGACGTTAAAGCATCACTTGTTGTTGGTGGAATTATCGGATATGCAAACAATAATATGACGATTCGTGGAGTTTATAACCGTGGTGCAATCACATCAACGGTCACAAGCGGAAGCGCTTGGATAGGTGGTATTATTGGTGCATCTTACACAAACACTTACCTTTATGATAGCTATAGTGCAGGAAGCATTATTGCGCGTAGAAATGACCGTATTGGTGGTTTAGTAGGTGGCGTCAGTGGTGTAACACACGAAGAAAACAGTTACTATGATCAAGCAATTATTGATGCTGTATTATTACAAAGTGGTGAAGTTAAACCAACGCAAGCGATTTTCAATAAACTAAATCAAGAGACAGTAAGAGGTTTATCAAAAGCTTATCTAGTTGGTTCTAACGGTAAGTTATATGCAAACTTTAGTGACAGCGTTTGGACATTTAAAGACAATGAAGGCGCTGTTGCATATTATCCACAACTTAAAGTGTTCGCAACACACTTAAATGATTATGTGAAACTTGATTCACTTGAATCTGTAAGTTCATACGTGTTTGTTGGTGAAGGTACACAACAAAATCCATACATCATCGTAACGAGTGAAGATATGCAAACATTATCAAGACTTGTAAAAAACGGCATTTCATTTACAAACAAACACTTTAAAGTTAAGGATGACATTGATGAAATCGATTTAATTTATGGTATAAACTTTGAACCGATAGGTAATGAAGTTGTAAACTTCGAAGGTATTTTTGATGGTACTGGAACAAACTTCATTTTAGATCTTAAAGGTGCACAAAATAATGTTGGTTTATTTGGCGTGCTTGGTATTGGTGGCGAAGTTCGAAATGTTAGTGTATCCGGTAAAGTAAAAGGATTAAATAATGTTGGTTCGATTGCTGGTTACAATAAAGGATTAATCGAAAATGTTTATTCAACAGCAAGCATCACGGGTGATGCCCAAGTTGGTGGACTTGTAGGCTATAACAACGGCATTTTAAATTTTGCATACACCATAGGGGAAGTTCTTGGTAAAGACTATGTTGGTGGTATTGCTGGCTATAACAGTGAAAATGGTATTATTGAAGATGTTTATAGTTCTGCAAGTATCTTTGGTAAAGTTTATCTTGGTGGTGCAATCGGCTTTAGTTTAGGTAATGAATCAAATGTTTATTACAACAAGTCTAAAGTAGAAGTAAGTATAATCGATACAAATGAAATGCTTTATAAACCACAATTAGCAATTAGTAATAAACTTGAAGACACAAACATGACAGGTGTGACTTCAAACGACTTATATAGTGGATTTGTTCCACTAAATACAACACACTATAAGTTTGACCAAGCAACAGGATTCTACGCTTATTATCCACAACTTAAAGTGTTTGCAAATAGTAAATATCCAAGAATCGCTACACGATCAAGAGATAGTGTGACGGTAAACAAATTCAATGAAGGTGATGGAACGGAGTCAAATCCATACATCATACGTAACGAATTTGATATGGAAGCTATTTCACAAATGACACAAAATCGTTATACATTGGCAAACATTTACTTTAAAGTTGCTGATGATGTTGACTCTATTGATTTAAGTAATTTAAGAAATGCATATGTACCGATAGGTAATAATAGTTATCACTTCCAAGGAAACTTTGATGGAAATGGTGTTGTATTCGTCGTAGATATTAATCGTCCAACAACATCGTATCAAGGTATTTTTGGCGTAATTGGTTCAAACGGATATGTAAGCAATATCGGTGTTACAGGATCTGTAAAAGCCTATGATTTTGCTGGCGGTATTTCCGGACGCAACTACGGCATTATTACAAATAGCTACAATATGGCAAATATTTATGTTGAAAGATATTACGCCGGTGGTATTTCTGGATGGAATAACCATACAATTGACACAGTGTTCAACACAGGACACATTATCGCGAAAGATCGATATGCTGGTGGAATTACTGGTGGTGTCGCTAAAAACAATATCTTAATAAATGCATATAATACCGGCCTTGTTGAATCCCAAGGTGTAAACAACACTTGGACGGAAACAGGTGGTATTGCTGGTTATACAGCAGGTACAATTAAAAATGTTTATAACGCAGGAAACGTTGTTGGAAGAAACAGTTATATTGGTCATGTTGTTGGCCGAGTTGAAGGTGATGTTGTTTTTGAAAATGCATCCTATGTTATTGAAAACATTGATTATTTGACTACAATATATCGAAAACCTACACAAGGAATTGGTAACGCAACACTTCCTGGCGTTTATGCTGTATATAAAAATCAATTAACAGGCGACGAGATCTTTAATGTTGAGTTAGATAAAGACCGATTTACATTAAAACAAAGTCAAGAATTATTAGCTTATTATCCACAACTCACATATTTTGAAACATCCAATCGCGCGCTTGTTAAAGTTCATTCATTACAATCCGTATCACATGATTTATTCCATGGATCGGGCACAGTAAATAATCCTTACATGATTCATAGTAGTTTTGATTTAAGAGCTTTAGGTATTGTCGTAAAACAAGGATTTGATACGATAGGTAAACATTTTATGGTATCAGATAAAGCAGTTATTGATTTTGAACCCATTAAAAACAATTACGTTGAAATTGGAAATATCGACAATCCATTCAATGCAACATTTAATGGTAACAACATTTTAATGAGTGTTGCAATAACGCATAAAAATAAGGATTACCAAGGAGTTTTTGGTTATATTGGCGAACAAGCCTATGTTCATGACATTTATGCAAAAGGCTATGTTGAAGGTAACAATTATACAGGATTTATTGCGGGTTATAACTTAGGTAAACTTGAACATATTATTTTAGATAACATTACGGTTACAGGAAATAATTATGTCGGAGGCCTTGCTGGATTTAGTAGTAACGTTATTTTATTAGCAAGTGTTGATGGTGTTATTCAAGTTCACAATTACGGTGGTGGTCTTGTTGGCCACTTAGAAAACGCAGACATTTCAATGTCATACTTTATAGGTAGCATTGAAGCAACAGGTAACAATATCGCAGGTTTAATCGCAACAACAACTGGTGAAGTTCATCTTGATCATGTCTTTGCAAGTGGAACACTTAATGCGCTTAACGGCAACAACGTTGCTGGATTAGTTATTGAACTTAATGGATCAATCACAAATGCATATGTCACCATGGATATCGTTGGATATGACAACGTTTCTGGTATTGTAACAGTAAACAACGGTGCTATTTCTGAAGTTTTCTATAGTGGAAGTTTAAAATCAAATGGTAAAGTAGCTGGTGTAGTAATTACGAATAATAATGTCCTTGAGAGTGCATATTATAACGAAACTGAAATTAGTCGTATCCGTAATACCTATCCATACAATGTACCAACAAGTGCGGTGTATGAAGAAGAGGATACGATTGAAGTCGGAAGTAGAAAGTTGGAAGATATGACTGCATATTTCGCACTTGGTAGTGACGAAACACAAATGAACTTTGAACCAGAACTATACCATTTAAAACAAGGCTATGACTTTACACTATACTTCCCAGAACTTATTCAATTTAGAAACTATAATGGAAAACAAAAGGATATCTATATTGCAGACTCCCTAGCATCTATTACGTATAAGAAAATTGATGGTTCAGGAACGAAAAATGATCCATTCTTAATATATGATGGCTTTGACATGATGATTATTTATGATTATGTGAAAGATCAACATCTATTCTTAAACAAATACTTTAAAGTTGCGCCTGGTGTAAGTGAAATTGACTTAACTGTTGAAGGTTTAGACTACTTACCAATAGGCACGATTGAGTATCATTTTAATGGTATTTTTGATGGCAATAACGCAACGTTTATTATTGATTTTAATGAAAACTTACCGTACCAAGGTATATTTAATATTATTGGTGAACAAGCAGTTATATCAAACATGACCATTCGAGGTTCATTAGTTGGCCTTGGTTACAGTGGTTCATTAGCTGCAGTAAATCTTGGTAAAGTTGAAAATATTACCAACTATGCAAGTGTAACAGGTATGAGCATGGATGACGGTGGAAATGATATTGGCGGTATTATTGGTACCAATAGAGGAACAATTCTTCATTCAATGAACAACGGTATTGTTACATCTAAGAGTTCATATGTTGGTGGTATTGCTGGTCAAAATTTAGGAATGATTATAGGTGGTTATAACCGCGCTGATGTTACTGGTTTAGGTAATGTAGGCGGTATTACTGGTATAAACTATGAAGAAATTAACGGAAGTTACAACATCGGTAAAGTTCAAGCACTTGGTGATATCGTAGGTGGTATTGCGGGTTCAACTTATGGTGTCGTAAAAGAAAGTTATAATTTCGGTGAAATAATAGCTAAACGAAGTGTTGCCGGCGGTATTGTCGGATTAGCAACAGATGCACTTATTATCAACACTTACAATGGTGGAAAAGTACTTGCAGAAAACATCCACGCCGGCGGTTTAATTGGTTATGCTGTTCAAAGCACCATTGAACATAGTAGAAACTTTGGTAGTGTGTTTGCAGTTGATGAACTAGGTTCTCTAATTGGTTATAGCAATGAATCCACCCTTATGAACACATACTATGATTTAGATCAATTGAATCTTGACAAAACAACTGGTAAATATAAAAAACCAGTTCAAGCAATTGGTAATATAAGTGAAGATACTTACGGTAAATACCATGGTCAAATGATTGGTAACACCGCTGTAACAAAAAACAACTTGAATTTAGACCAAACGTTGTATACGACGGCATCAAGTATCTTAGAGTATTCATTCTACCCACAATTAAAAGTTTTCGCTGATCATACAAACATTACAATTAAAAACGACTCATTAGAGTCGGTAAGAACGATAACATTTATCGTTGGAAAAGGTATAGAAAGCGAACCGTATTTAATTAGAAACGAAAGTGATTGGATTGCACTTGCTGATAGTACGACGAGTGGAAATCACTACACAGGTATTTACTTTGTTGTTGATAAAACAATTGACACCTTGGATTTTAGTGCTACAAGCGATTATAAATTCGCACCTGTTGGAACATACCAAAAACCATTTAATGGTATATTGGATGGTCAAGGTATTAAGTTTCATATCGAACATACATCAAATCAAAGTTTCCAAGCATTATTTGGTCATATTGGTTCAAATGGTATCGTTCGAAATGTAGCTGTACTTGGCTCAATTACGGGTAAAGATCACACAGCGGGCATTGCTGCACTTAATGAAGGTATAATTGAACAAGTATTCAATACGGCAACAATTAAAGGTACAAATTATACATCAGGAATTGTTTCTGAAAACTTAAACACTGTTAGAAATGTATACAACCAAGGATACATTGAAGGTTTATCATACACTGCAGGTATTGCTGGATATGTTGAAGGTTATGTTCATAACACATACAACATAGGCATTGTTTACGGTACAGATTATATAGGAGCACTTGTTGGTTTTTACCAATCAGGTAATCTTACAAACAGCTACTATGATGAAACAATTTTAAACAGTTACCGCAGCACAGGTCAAATAAAAAAACCTGAGTCGGCTGTTGGTTCATCTTACAATGGCTCGAACGTTAAAGGTTTAGACAAACGCTTCATGACAGGTATTACAGCGATTGGTACAGGTTCATTCAATATGAACTTTGTTGATAGCAATGTATGGGTAACACAAAGTAACATCGTTGACCAATCAAACTATCCACAATTAAAACCTTTCGCAACCGATACACGTGAAACCATACGTAACAGCTCATTTATATCAACAAGAACAGAATTATTCAAAGTTACATTTGATGAGCAAAATGATAATATTTCAGCAATTGTAAGCGAAATTAGTCCAAATGTTCATTATCAATTATATGTACCAACATATTACGGTTACGACTTTGTCGGTTGGTTCTATAACAACGGTGAACAAGAAATTCAAGTGACAAACGGTAAAGGAGAGTCACTTAAACCATGGACATTTGAACATGATATTGAAGTTTATGCGAAATGGACAGAGACATATCACTTGATTCAATTTGTTAATGGTGAAAACAAAGTTATCTATGAAACAGAAGTTAGACACGGATTACTAGCAGAAGCACCAAGCGGCATCATACCAACAAAGAACCGTGACTCTAAATATGTTTATGAATTTATCGACTGGGACTTTGATTTTGATACAATTATTGAGGCTCCACAACGTATTAAAGCGAACTACAAGACAATTGATCGTTACTATAACATTACATTCTTAGATGGAAATGGCGATGAGTTTTTAGTTGTTAAAGCTGAATATGAAAAATACTTAACAAGACCAACAGCTATTCCTACAAAAGAGTATCATGATAACGATGCGTACCGTTTTGTTGATTGGAACTTTAATTTCAATCAAATTATTACCGGTGCATTAACGATTGAGCCTGTGTTCGAACGCGTTGATCGTTATTACACAGTTCGATTCTTTAATGGCGATGAACTTATAGCCATTATCGACAATGCTGAATATTTATTTGGTGTAAATCCACCAGAAGGTATTCCGCAAAAACAATCGACAATATCGCATACCTACACATTTGCTGGATGGGATAAAGATTTTAGTAAAATTACAAGCGATTTAGATGTTCATGCAGTGTTTACAGAAAAACTTCGTGTATACACAGTGACATTTAAATATGGCGACAACATAATATATACGACCGAACAAGTTGGGTATGGCAATGTTCCAGCTATTCCGGCAGGAAGACCATATTTAGAGCCAAGCGGTCATGATGCCTATAAGTTTACGGGTTGGGATTATGACTTCTTACAACCAATTACATCGGATATTACAATTCTTGGAAAGTTCGAACGTGTTGATCGATACTACACGGTTACATTCTATGATGCTTATGAAAATATCATTTCAACTCAAACACATGTTGAGTACTTAAAATCAGCGGAAGAACCGACAAATCAACCAGAAAAGCTTTCAACACAATCGCATACATACACGTTCATTGGTTGGGATAAAGACTTTAGTGAAGTTACAGAAAATTTACATATTTATCCTGAGTATAAAGAAATGCTAAGAAGTTATAATGTATACTTCTATTTCAACGATGTGGATAATAAACAAGTCATTTATTCAACACAAAGTGTACTTTATGGCTATGATGCAACAGTACCTTTCGGTAAACCATTTAAAGATGGTACAGATGATATTGGATATAAATTCATTGGATGGGACGATAATTATCACGAAATTACCGAAGATACCTATGTACTTGCACAATTTGAAGAAGTTCAAGGAAAATATGTTGTAACATTTATGCATAACGGTCAAATTATTGGAAGTGACCATGTGAAGTATGGACATAGTGCGAAAGCACCTGTCATTGATTACACACATCCTACGGAAGGCTATGAGTATTATTTTATTAGTTGGAGTCATCCATTTGACTTTGTTGAAAGTGATATTACAACAACACTAACTTTAGGTTCAAGATTGAAGACATTTACCGTAACGATTATTAATGGTGACGAAACAATTGAACAAATGGTTGAATGGGGTAAAGATGCAAAACTTCCAACACCATATAAAACATCATCTGATCAAATTACTTACACATTTATTGAGTGGGATACGGATCATCGATTAGTTAAAGAAGATCGTACAATAACTGCGATTTTTGAAGCCAATTATCATTATTATGAAGTTCGATTCTATGATGGTAACGGTGAATTGATTAAACTTGAGCATGTTGTACCTGGTGAAAGTGCACACGCACCTAATACAGCTACTCAAGAACCAACAGATGAGTTTGTGTTTATTCACATAGGTTGGGATAAAGACTTTAGCGAAGTTACAGAAAACTTGAATGTTTATGCAAGATTTACGAAAAAAGAACGTTATCTTAATGTTACATTCTTAAAACCTGATGGAAGTTTACTTGAAAAACAAGTTGTTGAATACGGTAAGTCTGTTATCATTCCTCCAGGACCAAGTCGTGATGAAGAAGGTCGATTCAAATACGATTTCATCGGTTGGAGTTTAGAAAACGATGAGGCGAACACAATAATCAACTTAGATATTATTACCGATAATTTAACATTAAAACCAGTATATGAACAAACGGTTAAGATGTTTGTTGTCAACTTTATTGATGGTGATGGAAAGGTTATTAAATCTGAACTTGTTGAACACGGCGCGAATGCAGTTGCACCAACGAACCCAAGTCAAAGCGCTACAGATGATAAAGTATTTATCTTTAGTCACTGGGATAAGACGTTTACAAACGTTACTGAAAACTTGGATGTTTACGCGAAATTTACAAGTGTAAATCGTTACTATGATGTTGAATTTATCGATAAAGATGGTAACGTTGTTAACAGGCAAGTTGTTGAATATGAACAAAGTGCGATAGACCCAATTCCAATAATTAATTACTTTGATTATGTTGAACTCGATGATACAAAATTATATGTTATTGTTGGTTGGGATAAAGACTTTGATTATGTAACCGAAAACTTAAAAGTGTATGCAATATATGGATATGTTGATCGTTATTATACAGTAACATTTACAGATGATTTAGGTAATGAAATCATGACATATGAACATGTAGAATATGGCTCAAGTGTTCATGCGCCAGATGCACCAATCAAAGTAAGTGATGATGAGTTATACTTCTATCAATTTACAGGTTGGGACAAGGACTTTACATATATTCGCGAAAACTTAAGTATTGCAGCAACTTACAAACTATACAAAAAAGTGTATACCGTTCTTTTCTTAAACGGCGATGGCGAAGTTATGTCAACTCAAGAAGTACCATTTGGTGAAGATGCATACGCACCAGGTATACCATTTAAGAGTCCTACATTGAATGAAAGTTTCATTTTCATTCGTTGGGATAAAGAGTTTACAAACGTACAAGAAGACTTAATTGTTACACCAGTCTTTGAAGCGACAGTAAGAACATTTACAGTCATATTCAAAGATCATATTGGTAATATTTTAAGTGAACAACAAGTCGTTAAAGGTTCAAATGCAATCGCTCCTACAAATATTATGCATATGGAACCAACACCATATTATGAATTTAAACCTGTATGGAGTCATTCATTTGAAAATGTACAGGAAGATCTAATGATCACATTAAGTTATGAAATGGTAGAACGTATTTATAAAGCGACATTCTATGACGATCGTGGAAACATTATAAAAATTGTCACTGGTACATACGAACAATTCATCAGTGCACCAGAAGCTCCAGAAAAACCAATGACAAACAAATACATTTATGAGTTTAATAGTTATTATCCAACATTCAACGAATATTTAACTGAAGATGTCGAATATTTTGCAGTGTATGATGAAATACTAAGACACTTTACCGTTCGATTTATTGATGGAAATGGTGAAGTGTTTGAGGAACAAACAGTTGCCTATGGTCAAATGCCAACGAAACCTGTTGGTATACCTGAAAAAGAAATGACGGCTCAACACATCTACACGTTTAGAATGTGGGAAACAACGACAATTAAAGTTTATCAAGACGTTGATATTCACGCATTATTCTATAGTGAATTACGTCAGTATCGTGTAACTTTTATCGATGAAAACGGCAATATCTTATCTGTTCAAATGGTTGAGTATGGTAAAGGTGCTTTAGAACCTGATAATATTCCAACAAAACCACACTCAAACACCCATGATTATTCATTCCAAGGATGGGATAAACCATTTAACTATATTACAGAAGAGATAACTGTTCAAACTGTTTACTTAGGTGCACCACGTAAGTATGTTTATGAATTTTATCTTGATGATCATACGACATTAATTAAACGTGTTGTTGGTTACTATGACGATCCAATAATCGCCCCAAGTAAATCAGTTATCGAAGCACTAAAAGAAGGTACAGATTATTCACACTTTGTCTTTATTGAATGGGACAGAGTTGTTGCAGCAACACTTATGCAAAATGAAGTGTACTATGCTGTATTTGAAGAAAAATTCAATGAATACAATGTTGTTTTCTTAGATGGAAATGACAATGTCTTTGATATCCAAAGAGTTGAACATTTCAAAGGTGCTATCGATCCTACAACGTATAAAGGTCATCCGACAAAACGCGATACACTTCAAGACACATTTACGTTTAGTCACTGGAGTACATCGTTCGATGAAATCACAGGGGATATCATTATTAAATCGGTATTTACTCGAAGTGATCGATTATACAAAGTAACTTTCTTAGTACAAGGAAATGAATGGGAAGTTGCTTATGTTAAATATGCGGGTGATGCTACAAGAGAAGCTGGAACACCGGTTATTAAGGGTCACTCATTCGCAGGATGGGATAAAGACTTATATAGAATTACTGAAGATACAGTTACAAACGCACGTTTTAATACAAACATCATTAATATTTATTTCGACACAGGCGTAACAGGTGACGACATGTTCCCAGTATTTGGAACAATGAAGACAATTAGAGCAGACTTTGGAGAAATAATTACAATTCCAGAAGCAGGATTTATAAGAAAAGGATTTGTATTAAAAGGTTGGATTATTGAAGGTGATGACTATCCTTCAATTGCACCTAATGGAAAGTTAGAAATACTTGAAGAAACGTATACATTGATTCCATATTGGGTTCCAGAAGAATATGATATCGACTATGAAACAGATGGTGGTATTCATTTTAACAATCCAACATTTACTGCTGATAAAGATTTCCCATTATTAGATGCTGAAAAAGAAGACCATGCATTTGTTGGTTGGTACTTAACAGAAACAGATGGTGAATATGAAGAAGGATTTATTAATGTTATTAAAGCGGGAACAATCTTCGCAAGCATTAAACTTGTAGCAATCTACGAGTATACGGGATATATCCAACTTAAAGAAGAAAGTATGCTTGGTTTATATCATGCAGAGCTTTCAGTTACAGAGCCAATCCATGAACGTGAAGAATACAATGATGATAATCCAGTTTATCTATTAGGTGTATTCTTAGGTCAAACGATTAGTAACTTAAGAGAAAACTTTATTAATAACGATCTAATTTTCGTTGATGCTGAAGGTAAAGAACTGAATGAAAGTGATGTTGTAGCGACGGGTTATCAAGTCATTGCTAAAAATAGTAACGGTGAAATTATTGACCGAGTCCATATTGTATTGAAAGGTGATACAAATGGTGATGGAAGAATAACGGTTGCTGATACAAATATAATTAAAAACCATATCAGCAAGAAAAATGAACTTATTGCAGCCAGAATAATAGCCGCTGATATAAATGGTGACGGCAGAATAACTGTTGCAGACACGAATATGATAATGAATCATATCTCAAATAAGACGCCGTTATGGGACAAAGATATGACAAGCACTTTGAGAGGGGGTAATTAAGTAGAATATGAAGAAAAACATTACGTTATTTATAACAAAAACATTGATTATACTTTTAGCTGTGGTTAGCGTGATAAGTTTAACCTTTACGCCAACAATTGCCGCAGATGAAAATGCTAAAATTGAATTTGGTTTATTAGATTATGAATCAGAATCAAGTCAAGTTAACATTGCGCACTTTATAGAGAATGCAAATGAATTTAATGGCACGTATTTCTATTCCTTAATTCTAAGCGCAAAATCTCTTGGATCAGAAAACATCAAATTAAATGGTGTTGATTTAAACATACAGTTAAGTGAACCAAATATTCCATTTAATATCTATAATATTGATGTTGAAGAATACGCGACTAAAGTTATAGATTTTATGGGTCAAGAAAAAAAAGTTGCATATTGGGATGAAAGTATTGGTGAGAGTCCCGAAGAAGTATATTTCACATTAACCTCCGCTAAAAAAGATGGAATTGATTATCAGGTGATTGAAGAAGAACCAACTTACCTTGTAAAAATGATAATAGGTATTGATGCAAGTATCTTTGATGAAGCTCCAGATGGTTTTTATATCGATTTAGGCTTTGATAATTCAACCCCCCTTTCCCATAATGATATTACTTACGAAACAAATGATGACGATGTTATTCAGTTTGAACAAGATGAAGTAAAACTTGCTCGTTTTCAAGTCGGAAATCCATCTGCTGGACCATCTGCAGATTTAGCATCCATCGAAATTAAGACTACAGGTACGAGTACAGTTCATGAACATGTTACTAAAACAGAAGGCATTGATCTTAATAAAGAAATTACTAACATTACTTATCAAGACAGTCTTAAAGGATTAACAATAAATGCAGTACCTGTTAAACTAAGCGCAACCGTTGTAACTACAATAGAAAGTGGTGGAAATACCACCACTTTTAGTGGTGACACCGGGCGAATATATGATGGCGATAAAGTTTATATTAAAATTACTGATGGGGATTTAGAAGAAACATATACTAGAACATTTAGGGTCGTTGCTGCAAATGATGACTCATCTGTAGCATTTACGACAAACTTTGATCAATACGCAAAGCATCTAGGGTTTGAAGATAATACGAATGATTATTATATTGAAGTGCCATACAGTATCAATAGCTTAACAGTTACAATGACACCAAACAGTATATTCACAACCGTAGAAATGCCAACGGGTGGAAAGAAAACACAAACATTATCCGTTGGCGTAGTAAATGACTTCGGTGAATTTAGAGTTAAGACAGAAGCTGGAACAAACCAAGTTTATCATGTGTATGTTGAAAGACTTGAGGGAAGTGATGAAAAAGGATTTAGTGTTAAAATTCCTTTAATTTCAGAAAACTCAATTGAAAAAGAAGGAAACACATTTAATGCAATCCTTCCAGAATTATTAAACACATTTAATATTAAGTTTACAAAACTACATGAAAAAACAACATTATACTACTATAAAGGTTCAACGACTTCTCAAGATACATCCTTATATGAATTATTGCCTTCAAATAATGAATTATCCACGCAAACATTAGAAAATAAAGGCGATGAGAGAATATATACAATTTTAGCGATTTCAGAGACTGGTCTAAAAGAAATATCCTATATTCATGTAAAGCGCGAAGAGTCTTCAGTAGCTAAAATTAGCAGTATTGAATTTATTGAAACAGGTGAAGGATTACCAATACTTACAACGGAGATTCCAATCGAAAGTAATGAAATAATATATAACATTGAACGTGGAAATTCTTCAACCTTAGTAGTTAATCCAACAACACTAGAAGGTGGAACAAGTACATTTACAGATAACGATGGTAATTCTGTATCAAGTAGTATTTCAATTTCAGACCTTCAATTTGGTGAGAACATTTTTAAGATTACAGTGCTTCCGGCAAACGGCGATGAAGCGAGTGTTGTAACATATACGTTAAAAATCTATAAAAGATCAAGTGAAAAAGAACTTGAAAGCATTTTACTACAACGCTCTGGTTCAAGTAATCCAGAAGTCTATAGAAATGAAAATGAGACAAAATCTTATACCATTATTTTAGATTATGAAACGCATATGGATTACAAAGTTGTTTTAACATCTTCACCAAATTCGTACATTGAAATTAATAATGACCAAGGTGGAGCAATCAAACAAAGACAACGTGAAGTTTATTTTACATTCACCGGTACAAAGGAATCTACTTATCGCTTTGTATATCGCATTTATGCGGAAGACAAAAGCCACACTGAAGAATTTTTTGTAGAAGTTACAAGAAGATCAGCTGATGATAATGCTGATTTAGAAAGTATTTCAATTGATGGCGCAAGCATTAGCGGATTTAGTAAAGATAAATTTTTCTACGATTATACTGTTGATAGATTTGCATCAGGAAGTGGCTATATTCAAATTCAAGCTGAAGCATCTAGTGATGTTGCCACTGTTAGATACTATGTTCAAACAACTGAACAATTAAATGGTATCGTGGGTCTTAATAATGGAACGCCAATTACTATTAGGGTTGTTGTAACCGCACAAAATGGTACAACTAAGACGTATGAAGTACGAGTAGTGGCTGGTAATACAGAAAATGATATTACAAGTATAACATTAACGGATCCAAGTACACCGTTTGCGTTTGATAAATCAAAAGAGGATTTTTACGTCACACTTCCATATAGTGTTAGTGGTATAACGATTAATGCGACTGCAAGTCCACATGCAACAATTGTTGGTGCAGAATTTAAAGGTGTTCCAGTAAACCAAACGGTTGTTGCAGAAGTTTATGCAATTAGTGAATCAGGTATAAAAGGTAAAGTCTATCGAATTCATATTACACGTGAAGAAGCAAAAATAATCAATGATTTAGATTCACTACAAGTATCGCCAAATGATGAAGGAACGATTGGGCTTCCTAAAGAAATTGTGACTCACAACTTAACATATACGAGAGAAGTAACATCGATTAGAGTAGTTGCGACTATTAAAAGTGAAGATCGTTCAAGGTTCGAAAATACGCAAGGTACAACATATAATGTTGTGCATACGTTGAATCCTGGCGACAATAAAATCATGATTAATGTAATTAGTGAATCTGGCGATATAAAAACATATACAATTAATATAAAAATTGCAGATTCAAACAACAACCTTGTAGAATTTAAAGTAGGTAGTGACGTTTACTTACCAGAAAGCTTTGATTCATCAAAAACACTTGTTTTACCCGATATTTTATTTAGCCAAAATGTGTTAAACCTAGTTATTACAAAACAAAATCCTCATAGTGTTGTCTCATTTGAAGGATTAACTTCAAAAAATATAACAACAACGTACAACTGGATTAATTTACAAGTTGGAGATAACGTATTTACCTTTACAATAACAAGTGAAAATGGCGATAACTCAACAACGTATACTGTTAAAGTTAAAAAATTAAGTCCAAATAAAGAAAATAGCCTTGCTGGGTTAGAAATTTTATTAAACGGTACAGATTTAATTCAGACGTTAGATGATTTTGTATTAAATGAAACGACAAATATTAGTTTAAGAGTTGACCGTGGTGTTGAAAAAGTAACAATTAAAGCTTATATTCTTGCAAGCGATCGTTCTAAAGTGTTGAGACTAGGTGGCGGTGTTGCAGACGGTGATTACATCATCTATACGTATGACCTTGTATTAACGGGTCGACAAGGTGATTTATCAACAGTAGATTTTACTGTTCAAGCCGAAGATGTAAACTTTGAAAGAAACTTTACTGTTCGAATCTTGAGCAAAAACGCAAATAATGATGTTGACGAACTTATCATTAAACACGGAGAAGACATCGTTTACCAAGGCGATTTTGACGATGTTGAATTATCAAGTGAGTTTTCATATAATGTTCAATCATTAACTTTCTATGTTTACAAAAACGATGGATATGCGAGATTGTTTGTTGAAAATGTTTTAACCGGCACTGTTGGGGAACAACTTGTAACATTTAATTCAACATTAAAAACGGGATTGAACACAATAAAGCTTCGCATCGACTCAGAAGTAACATCTAATGAAAGTGCGAAAGATTATCAAACTAAATCAATAACCATTACTTATACGAAAAAAGCAGCTAGCACGGTTGCAGAACTCGATACATTAACAGTTACATATGGTGGCGGCATTGAATTGTTCAAATATGAAAGTGGTTCAACAATACCATTTATTATTCGAAATAGTGAAAATAAAAATTATAACATTATAAGAGCATATGAAACGATTAACATTATTGCAACAGCAAAAGATGGTGGAACAGTCACCGGTGCTGGGAATAATAAAATCTTGGTAGATGCGAACGGAACATCATTTAAACTAATCGTAAAAGCTGAAAACGGTAATGAACAAGAATATCATTTTACAATTACAAATAAAAACATCGACAATGAAATCGAAGATATTACGATTGATGGTGTTTCCATTGGTTTTGATAAAGAAGTATATGCCTATGATTTAACAGCAAATGTCTATCCGTATACTAAGAAAACAATCGAAATCGAAGCAATTGCAGATACATACGCAACATTGACAGGTGTAGGAACGATAACACTTGATTACAACTTAGTTGATGGTATTAATGTCTTTACAGTTTATGCCACAAGTGAATTAGGTGTAAAAGGTAAAGCGTATGTGATTACAATAAAAATTGAAAAGCCATATAAAATTATTGATTTGAATGATTTGGTTGTAGTAGATGACAACGATCAAGTTTTATCATTTACGAATAATTATCAAGCAGGTACTTATGAATACACAATTGATTTGGAACCGACAGCACAACTTTCAAACGTCAAAGTATTTGCCGAGTTATTAAATGATGATAAACAACAAATTGATATTACTTATGGGCAAGAATTTACAATAACTTTAGAATCAAACGGAACAATCAACAAAGTTATTACATTTACAGTGACTGCAGAAGATAATGCAAGCAAAACATATACAATTACAATTAAAAAGGGTATTGTATTAAGCGATGAAAATGATATATTTGATATTTCATTTGCTGAGTATGCTTTTGAATTTAACCAAAGTGAAAAAACGTACGAACTTACAGTTCCATATGCCGTATCAAAACTAACAGCTACTGTCCTAGCAAGTGATAAAGCAACAATCTCTGGCAATAAAGTTTGGAACTTAGAAGTTGGTAAAGAAACACTTATTACAATTTTCGCGGTAAGTGAAAAAGGTACTAAGGGTGATGACTATATCCTTAGAGTTACAAGAGAACTTCCATCATCAATGAGTAAGTTGGATGAAATATACATAACGTTATCCGACGATATAAATCATTTCATCTTTGGTAATGAGTCAAGAGACCTTCAAAGTTTAAACGAAGTACACTTTGATGCAAATACTGGAAATTACACAATTAACTTAGGAATTGAGTATGCAAGAAAAGTAATCTATGTAACAGCAGTTAAAGGGCATAGTGGACAAGTTCTACAGTACTTTAGTTTAAACGAAATTTCTAATTTACAAACATTAAGTTTAAAACAAGGTGCAAATGAATTCCAAATATTCGTTATGGCTGAAGATGGCATAAGCTCATTCGCATACTCTATAACAATTAATGTTAGAAACACGGAAAATGATTTAAGTGAGTTAAAACTTAATAATGAACTTATTGATCTTGAGTCGGAGCTCAACTACGAAACAGAGCAAGAATTTGTAGATATTACATATAAGATGGTTCATGATAGTGGCTCAGTAAAATTATTTAATGGATTAACACAAGTTACAAATAAAATGAATTTAGAGTTTGGTGACAATTTATTAGTCATTGAAGTCTATAATGATTACAGTGAACTTGTTAATGAATATACAATAACAATTACTCGAAACAAATCAAGCAACAAAGATATCACATCCGTTACACTTAAAGATGTAAGTGGTACAAACTATATCGCATGGCATAAAGACACCTTAGAATATACAATAACAGTTCCATCAAGTGTTGGTACACTTACACTAGCCGTTGTACCTTCAAGTCCAAAAGCAAACGTTTATGGGAATGGTACATACGAAATTAAACTTGATGATGTCACATCATTTTCATTCTACGTTGAAGCTGAAGATGGCTTAACAACAGCGACTTACCAAATATCTGTATTACGTCAAAGCTTATCAACAGATGTTTATTTAAAAGAAATTGCATTTAGATATAATGCAAACTACTTATTCGGTTTATCAACTAGAAATCCACAAAGTGGTGTGGAATACATCTATGATCAACATGAACAAGTTATTAACTTAGGGTATGAATACGTTGGTAGAACAATTATTGTTGAAGACCAAAAAAATCATAACAATCAAGAAGTAACTTATATTGGTTTAACAGGAAAAACATTAACACTTCAATATGGAAGAAACGAATTTTCAATTGATGTTAAAGCAGAAGATCGTAGTGTCGATCCATTTACATATACGATTGTTATACATGTTAAACATAAAACAAACGATTTAGAATCTCTAAAAGTTAATAATGAAGTTGTCGCGTTTGATACAACGACATCTGAAATTTATCACGAGACAGAATCAACAACAATTTCACTAGATTACAAAGCATTAAATAACGGAAATATTGTTGTAAAAAACATAAACAATGATATCGTGAAATCAAATATCGCGTTAGAATATGGCGATAATATTTTCACTATGCTAGTTTATAACGAATTTGAAGATTTATACAAAGAATATCTATTAACAATTAAGCGTTTGGAATCAAGTGATAACTCTATTGAAGAGGTTACACTTTTTGGTAGTGATCATGTCAACTACCTAAGTTTTAATGAAACAACCTATACGTATATAATTGAAGTTCCATATTTTGTTGAAGAAGTTACACTAAGTGTTATGAAGCGTCATGCTTTAGCACAAACATACATTGGATCAGAGTTAACAAGTAACAAAGTATTCCAATTAACATCAGGCATGGTACAAGATATTAAATTTAGTGTTGTTGCTGAAAATGGTGATACCGTTACGTATAACGTTGAAGTCGTACGTTTGCTAAACACGGAAAACAAACTTAAAGATTTAACTGTAGAAACAAATATAGATACTTTAATCGATAGCACAATATTTGATGCCGATACTTTATATTACTATTTTGAAGTTACAGAAGAACATCAAACGTTACGTATGCAATTTGAGGCAAACTTTGGCCAAATAGTAAAAGGTTTAGGCTTTGAAATCAATGAAGTCCAGCCAATTCAACATGGATTAAACACATTCATCATTGAAGTTTATCCTGAAGATGATTCTATTGATACAATACAATACGTTATTGATATTGAAATGATCAATCAAAACGCAGATATTGATGAAATTATTGTCAACGGTGAAAACATTTATGTAAATGGAATAAACCAATACACACTAAATCCAGTATCAAGTGAAGTGCAATCAATCACACTAGAAGTTTTAGCAAAAGATAATTATGCGCATGTTGAAGTTTTAGTTAACGGTGTGAAGATACAAGATAACAATGTTGTGCTTCAAACTGGAAACAATACAATTTCAGTTCAAATAACAAGTGAAAATGGACAAAATATAAGTGAAGTAATAATCAACATTGAACAACTGTTAAATACGTATGACTTATTTGAGGAACTTAGCGTTATAACCAATGAATCAACTTATTTACTTGGTAGCCCAGACAAAGCCGCAGTGATTACATTTGATCCAGAAGTATTTACATATACATTAGAAGTTAATGAAGATGTTATCTGGATTAAATTAGACTATGTACTTGGAAATGCTAAACAATCATTTGTTGGTGATTTTAATAAACAATTAACGATTAATCATGGCATGAATAGTTTTGAAGTTTGGGTGTATCCAGAAGATACAAGCTTACCGGGACAAAAATATGTAATACAGGTAAATCAAATATATAAAGATATTGATTTAAGCGAGTTGAAAGTTAACGGAAAATCAATTTATGATGAATATACACAAGACTATATGCTTGATGCTGTTACGACAGATGTATCAAAAATAACACTATTACCAGAGTTAACTAATATTTATGGTCAATATGAAATAATTGATGCTAAAGGCAATGTCATTACAAACAACGAAGTTCCACTATATTTCGGTGAAAACATTATTTCTATTAACTTAGTTAGCGAATCAGGTGAAACAACAAGAACATACACAGTTAAAATTCATCAAACGTTAAGTAGTGCAAACGAAATAACAAAAGTTGAAGTCGTAGACTTAATGACAAACTTAAATAAAATTATTTTTGATAAAAACACGCACACTTACAACGTTACGTTAAACCATACTTCTGACAAAGCAAGACTCATTGTTGAAGCAAGTCCAAAAGCGAAAATTTTCATCGATGGTCATGAAGTTGCATTAGGTAAAAAAGACTATTCATTAGCTCAAGGTGAAAATAAAGTCGTCTCATTTTATATCGAAGCAGAAGACGGTAGTCTAACGGATACGTATGAAATTCATGTATATCGTAGAACGGAAGATGAAGGCGCTTTATCAGATAACAATATACTAAGTGATTTAAAAGTTGAGCTTCCGATAAACAGCAATACAATTAACTTTGATCCAAGTATTTATACATATTATGTGACGGTACCATATAGCACATCTGAAGTGTATTTAAAAGGTTATCCAGAGCATCCAGGCGCAACCGTTTATAATGAAGGCGCATATGCCTTAGAAGTTGGGCAAAACGATCCGATATATATTCGTGTACAAGCTGAAGATGGTACACCATCTAGATACCAGTACACCGTAATCTTTACAAGGGAATTACCAAATAGTGATACAACACTAAGCGATTTAAAACTTTATGATTTGCAAGGTAACTTACTAAACTTTGATCAAAAAGTATTCAATCCAGATAACTATGTGTATAGTATTTCTTTAGGAAAAGATGCGGCAATTAATCAAGTGCGTGTTGTTGCTGAAAAGAATAATGAAACACAAACAATCTTTGGTACAGGTGTTGTAAGTCTACATGGTGAAGTAGAAGGACAGTATAATACGATTTTACCTGTAACAGTTGTTGCAGAAGATGGTACAAGCAAAGACTACTTGATTTATGTATTACATGAATTAGACTTCTCTAACTTAATCGAAATTAAAGATATTTCAATTATTGGGGATGATAACATATCATACTTTGGTCGAGAATTTGCAAGTGATATTTATGAATATGAAGTTTATGTACCATTTAATGTTAGTGATTTAAGATTAATTGTTCAAACATTTGGTAATGTTATTTATCTTGATGAATTTGGTAGTGAAATTGATGAAAATCGTTTACAATCATTTGATGATAACGATTTAATTATTTATCGCTTCAAGATTCAATCGATTAACGAACAAAATTATTCATTGCCATACGAAATCAAAGTCATTCGTGAAAAGGCCGATGATAATGTTTTCCTAGAAGATCTAATGATTGACGGTAAAACAATTCCAAACTTTGATAAACATATAAATAATTATGTCTATGTACAATATATTTTAGATCCGAATTTTGTTAACGTATTTGCCAAAGCAGAAAGCGATTCAAGTGTTGTAAACGGAAATAACACATATGCGCTCATCGAGGGCGATTCCATTTATATTAGCATTATTGTTACAGCACAAAACAAATCAACAAATACATACACGGTTGAAGTTAAATATGTTGACTCAAACGCATTATTAAAGGAACTCGCTGTTTATGAAATCGATGAATTTGGTAATGAGTTTGTCCGTCAAGTTGCGCTTATTGAAGGTGAATTTAACTATACAGTTCAAATTGATAAGGATATTAAAGTTATTAATATTTTAGGTTCTGCGATGGATCAAAAAAGCGCACGACTTAGAGGATTTGGTCAATACAATGTTAATGAAGCTGATCTAACTGTTCCTATTACAGTAACAAGCGGAGACGGCTCAGAAGAACGTGTGTACTTTGTTACAGTAACGAAAAATCTAAGAGGAAACGCAAAACTTAGAAGTATTGAGATTAATGGACGTAGCATCGAAAACTTTGATTCAGATACATTAGTTTATGACGCTGAAATTTCAAGTGATACAGGCATCGTTACAATCTCAGCTGAAGCACGTGATAACAACGCAACCATCTTTTTTAATGGTAAAACATATGATAACAACCAATTTACACAAAACGACTTACAACCTGGTCAAACATCAATCATAATTAAAGTTGTAAGTGAAAGTGGTGAAGTTATTGAAACATATGTTATTAACCTTGCGAAAGCTTATCAACCAGACTTATTATTAACGATTCTTTTAATTGTAAGCTTACTCTTATGGATATTTGCAATTTTAGTAACAATTATAAAGAAGACACGTAAAGGCAAATCACATGATCACCAAGATCAATTGATTTTCTAAAAGGAGAACAACAATGAATCTACAAATAAACACACTCATGAATATGAGTCCAGTTCAACGAACATTACTCGTTGTTGCGTCATTAATATTTATCGGTGTTGCCATTTATTTTCTAATCAATTGGTATAAAAAAACTAGAACAATCGATAAAAAAAATAAAATGATGACAATGAACTTAGTGGTTAAGACAAAACCATTTATGGAATATCTAGAATATAAGAAAGAGCAACAAGAACCATTCAACATATTCATGGTAAAAATTAACAGTTTATACCAACTTGAAAAAATATATCCAGATCACATTGTTCGAATGTATTTATCGCGTATTGCAAAAGAACTTAGTGTTTACTTACCGTTTGGTGGAAAAGTAGCACAAACAGAAAAACGTGATACATTCATCCTTTATTACCCAAAAACAAACGAGGATATGTACGAGGTTGGCGAGCGCTTTAAAGCGCTTGCCTCCAAAACCTATCAAAAACCAGATATGAAGATTACGAAAGGTGCGAGCGTTGCATTTATTGAAGATACAGATTTCTCATTAGATCGCGTATCAAGCACACTTGCATCATCACGTAGAAATCTAGGGCTTACAACAAAATATGATGAAAGTATTACTCATGATTCAAGTGATTTTGAGTTACTAGAAGATAAAATTAAGCAAAGCAATATGTTAGTTAAATCGTGGCATGTTAATAAAAATCTCGATGGTAACTACCGTGAAATTTATAATGATGTTGTTATTAACCAAACAACATTTAAACAATTTTTTGATAAAGTTCCAGTTGTGGATCATTCATGGATTAACATGGATGCTATTGAGTGGTTATTGAAGCATCATTATGACCATCATGTATATTCAGCAATTGACATACCCGTCTTATTAAGCACATTAGAAAAAATAAATTTTACAGAAGTATTTGAACATTTAGTTTTAGCAAACAGTTTTTTGATGCAGCAAACGATCTTATCGATTAAAATTACAAATGTTACATATGAGGAAAGAATTATTAAAAACATTTTAATGCTTAATGAACTTGGCGTAAAAATATCGCTTGAAATTAACAGTTTAAATCAAGAAGTGTACGCATTTATTCAAAAATATCACATTGAAAGACTTGAGATAGATGATGCATTAATGAATGATGAAAGTATTTCAGAATTGTTATACTTTGCTAAAGTTAATCATCTAGAAGTTTTATTAAAAACGAACAATAAGAATCGAAATATGACGGAATTAAATATTACACATATGACAGGTTCTAATATTGTCTTTAATGCAGAAAATGGAAAGAAAAGAGGTCGTAAATAATGTCTAAATTTTCAGCTTGGTTTGTCGCGTTCTTTACGGAGTTTTTTACAGACCTATGGCATATTATCAAAGGGTTTTTTGCTGGTATTTATCGCTTAATTATTGGAAACCCCATGAAATATATCAATAATTTAATGGTTTACTCGAAAGAGTATACAGCTGTTGATTGGCTATTAAGTTTAATCTTTCTAGTTATTTTCGCATTATTAATTGTTCTTGTATGTTTAGTTATTTATCAACAGTTAAAACGATACATTCGTTTTACAAAAATTGAACAAGATAAAATGGTTTTATTAAACCAAATGAATTTGCTTGAGCGAAGAATAAGAGAAGGTAATGTACCAAGTGTACAAACACCTAAAGTTGGCATTACACCCATTGTGAAAAAAGATACACAGCGTGTAAAAGGCAACCGCTTTACAAAACTAAACTTAATTGACGAAAAATATAAATATACGGTATTACCAACATTAATGACAGAAAAAGATCGCTTATCTTTAAGTGAAATCGTGAGTCACTTTAGAAATTATGCAGCATTCCACCATAAACTTTACTATAGCGAAAAAGTTGCTGCAATATTTATCGCAGGTCTTGCAACATCGAAAATCTTAATTTTAGAAGGTATTAGTGGTACAGGTAAAACAAGTTTACCGTATGTCTTTGGTAAATTTATTAACAACGATGCTAACATCATTTCAGTTCAACCATCATGGCGAGACCGTTATGAAATGATGGGATATTTCAATGAATTTACAAAAAAATTTAACGAAACGGAGTTTTTAAGTAGTGTGTATGAGGCGACTTATCGAACAGATGTTAACCTTGTCGTACTTGATGAAATGAACTTGGCACGTGTCGAATACTACTTTGCAGACTTTTTATCACTTCTTGAATTACCAAATAGTGATGAATGGCAATTAGAAATTGTTGCTGAACAACAAATTGGCGATCCTGTACATTTAAAAGAAGGCAAAATACGAATTCCAGAAAATATGTGGTTTATTGGTACAGCAAATAACGATGATTCGACATTTGCTATTACGGATAAAGTCTATGACCGTGCCTCATCAATTTCAATGAATGAAAAAGCAGTACCATTTTCTGGTATTGATTTACCAAAAATAACGATAAGTTATCAATACTTAAAAGACTTGTTTGATCAAGCATTATCAACATATCAAATTTCAAAAGTGCATATGGATGCGATCTATAAGCTTGATAATCATATTTCAAAAGTTTTCCAAATTACATTTGGTAACCGTATTATGAAACAACTTGAAACATTCGTTCCTGTTTATGTAGCGTGTGGACGTGAGGAAATTGAGGCGATTGATTATATTATTGCGCGTAAAATTATTCGTAAATTTGAAACACTAAACTTACCATTTATGAAAAGAGAACTTGAAGAATTGGTTTCTTTATTTGATAGTTTATTTGGTAAGAATAAACTTATTGAATCAAAAACAATGATTCTTAAGTTTATTACGCAAGTATAGGTCTTATATATGAATAACGATTATAAGAAAGAATTTTTTGATGAATCAATTGCTGAAAACAAACAATCAACATTTTTAAAAACATTTTTTGATGCATTGAAAAATGGCGATGTTAAACGCACGCAATCACTTCAAGTTGAATACCAAAGATTTGAGGAAGAATGGTTAAATAATTTGAATACTTTCTTTCCAAGTCTTATTCAAATTACACGCGATTTAAAAAGTTCATTAAGAACAGAAGAAGAAATTTTACCTGTTGAAAAAACACGGCGAACAAATCCGGAATCAATTCGGCACTTACTAAGAAACACTCGATACATTAAAGATATCGATGAATCTGGTGACATTATTCCAGAAAAAGTTTTAAATGCTTTATCAGAAATAGATTATGGGATTTATGAAAACCGCTTTATTATGACACTTGTTGATAGGCTCTATCATTATTTACATAGACGTATAGAAGTTATTAGAGAGCATGTCATGGGTAACAAAGAAATGCATTTTAATTATGAAAGTTTCTTTGAAATTGATAAAACGAGTTATCAGATGCAAATCAACATAAAAGCTAACGAAGAAATTGATATTAAAGAAATTGATATTCATAACTATCGAATTTATGAGATGGCCAATGAAGCATTTAAAGTCATCTCACGTATTTATCATAGTGAATTTATGAAAGTTATGAAAAAATATCAAAAAGTAAAACCACCAATTATGAAGACGCAAATCATCTTGAAAAATCCTAATTTTAAAAATGCGTATTTGTTGTGGCTATACCTTGATAAACTTAATGAGTTAGAATACACTTTGGAGCGTAAGATTAAAAAAGTTGATTTTAGTAAAACATATTCCGAAGAAATTGATCGTAGCATTTCAGCCTTGTTTTCAACAATTTATAACAATAGTGATATTAGTATTAAAGATGGGGAAATTATTACCGAAAATATAAAGCCAAAAAGTAACGATGTGGACTATGTTAATAACGCATCACTTACACCAGTGCCCTATGTTTTAGAGCCAAATCTTGCAACAGAGTATCACTTGAAAAAAGCCAAACAATTTATTAATAAGCAATTCACTGAAATTACTCAAACGACTCATGATCATGAACAAAGTTTAAAACAATTGCTTGTTGACCAATACGGTATTGCAAATCAAGTCTTTAATTATTATTTTGAAACCGATCAAGATGAAGATGTCTTTGATCGCCTCATTAACTATGCGAATCCGGTTAGACGTTATGAGGAAGCACTCCGTAAGTATGTTGTTGCAAAAACACAAAGAGAAGTTACAGAAAAAATGTTTAATGATGCTGTAAACCTTGAAGCACGTTGGATAAGAGAAGCTGACATACTTCATAAAGAAGCCATCAAACATATTATGGATAAAGAATACAAAGAAACCGAAGAAGTTGTTATGAAAATGCGTAGAGAACACGCAAGAGAAATGGATGGCTTTGACCGTGAACTTGTTAGTGAAACAAAGAAGAAACTTCGTATTGCTCGAACAAAAAATAAAGAAAGTATACAACTTATTAAAAAGTCGTATAGTGATAAGCTTAAAGAGTTTAGAGTTAAAGAGCGCGAACGCGTAGCAAACGAACGTGAAAAAATTAAAGAACGCAACAAAATAATGCGTCAAAAAATTAAAGAAAAACGTGCGAAAGAACGTGAAAAAGAACTTCTTAAATTAAAGAAAAAACGCGAACAAGACAAAGAAGCTCTCCGCAAGCGCTTAATGATGCAAAAAGACAATCTTCGCAAGCAAAACAACGAAAAATTGCGAAAGTTAGCAAGTAAAGCTGTTGAGTAA
>JGI24503J29689_10017206_pt1 | contig 30006 bp, 28 predicted proteins | sample BioPla3RNA2_FD_29689 | JGI IMG/M metagenome (IMG submission 29689)
TTCAAAATTAAATCCGAATGAATTGGTGATATCTCTTTATCACCCTAAACTTTATCATCTTTATCAGAAATTTGGTACTGTTTTAGACAAACTCGTCTACCCTACCTTTGATGCGAATACTAAAAAGTTATATGACCATCTTAAAGATATAGAAAAAGGATTGAGTCTTGAAGGATTTAAATTAAAATGTGACTCGTTAGGTTTCTCAGAAGATATGAACCTCTTCTTATCAGAAACCTATTCTCGTTACTGTGGATTAGAAGATGATGATTATAAATCCCTCTTCTATAGAATTCGTAACTACGTCCTTAATGAAGCAATTAAAGATGCAGTTAATAAATACAATACTGACCATGAAGCAGATGCTTTTATTGAGAGGATAAGTAATTACCAAATATCTGATTTAAATAATAACTTTAATGATGAAAAGTTATTTAGTACCTTCAATTTTGAGGATATTGACGTTAATGAGGTAAAAGAGGATTATGTACAAGGTGTTATAAAATCCTCATTGTCAATTATCAATGAAGCTACAACTCTTGGTGGTTTCATGAGAGGTCAGATGGTAGTCTTCGGTGCACCTACTAAATGTTTTACTGGAGATACAAGGTTACTCACGGGTAATGGTAAATCAGATACCTTAGAAGAGATTTATAATTCAGGTAAAAATGGAATAAAAATTTATTCCGTAAAACCTGATGGTAGACCTTACATGGAAGTAGCTTCTCATGTTCAACTATCTAAGTACGTTGATGAAATAGCTGAAGTCAATATTGAAGGGACAATTATAAAATGTACAGTAGACCACCCTTTCTATACAATTAGAGGAATTGTAAAAGCTAAGGATTTAACTTCTAATGATACTTTATTAACAGTAAGAAAAGGATTTTCATTTATTACGGATGCACGTAGTATGTTTAATCAAAAAGTGAATTACGTTAATATTAAAAAGTTAGAAAGTGAAATTCCAGTTTATGGGGTAGTTGATGCAGGTACGTACCATAATTACGCTATTCTTACAGATGAAAAAGAGGGAGTAGGAGTTTTTGTAGGTAATACAGGTAAGAGTATGATTGCGATGCAGGAAGCAGTCAACTTCTTGAAACAGGATTTAAATGTTGTTTATTCAGCATTCGGTGACTTGAAACAGTACGATTTCTTGTACCGTATGTCTTCTCAAATAAACAATCGTCCACTTCCTTTTACTGAACTCAATCTCATCTCAGAAGTTGAGTCAGCTAAAAATAAAGTGAAACAATTAACTGACGGTCACTTAAATATTCAGTTACTCGCTCCTGATAAATTCACTGCAACTGATTATGTGGATTACATGAAGAATAGCTACGCTAAAGATGGTAAGACTAAGTTACATGACTGGGCAGATGTTATTATAGTGGACTACGATGCAAATTTAAGGTCGGATAAATCTATGTATCTTAAGGGTGAGGACATATACCAGACACTCTATCAACTAACCTACCCAGATAAGTTACTAATTGTTTTAGCTCAGACTAATAAATTTTCATGGGGAAAAGAGATAATTGGTTTAGGTGAATTAGGTGAATCCTCACGTAAACAACAGATTGTAGATATCTTACTCACAATAAGCCACCCTATTTCCTACAATGTACAGAATCACGTAGGATGGATGAATCTTTGTGCAGGAAGAAGGGTATCATTGATGAAGTGTCCTTACTTCAGGGATGTTGATGGAACTTTTCATGAGATAAATTCAGATACTTATGGACTTATCAAATCCTCATCTGACCTAAAAACTTTCATTAAAGATATTGATATTTACAATAACTACCTTACTGGAAATTATTCTATAATGAAGGATTCAGGTTCAGCAGAATACTCAGAAAGTGTGGAAGACTCAAGTGAGGTGAAAGATGGAGATTCATGAGTTAACGTTAGTAATACCTGTCCCTTACATAGAGTCCGTGAATAAATTACATGCTACACGTATCAAAAAGAGGATATCGGTGAGTAGTAAGACTAAGAAAAAGTTTACTCGTTCTTATGCTGAAATTATTCTATCTGGAGCTGCTAGAAAAGCTAAAGATAGATATTTGAAAGCATTGAATACTCATGCACCTAAAGATGTACTACCTAAAGTGGACTGGAAGAATGTAGATATAACTTACGGTTACTACATATCTTCCAAAACTTTTAGCAGGAGGGATTATGATAACATGACTAAAATCTTCCAAGACTGCCTCGCTCAACATATGGGTTTTAATGACTCATGTATTGTAAATGGACATTCTTACAAAAGGTGCATTCCATTGAAGAGTAGGATTTCTAAGAACGAGTATATCTATGTAAAGATAAAAAATAAATGCAGAACAGATAAGGAGTTATTAACGAAAGAAGAGGAGATATCTTCTTTAGTTGGATTGAAGTGGAATTAGGAGTCTTAACCGTTAATAAATGTAACTGGAGGATGTATGGATTTTGACATAAAGATATTTAAAGGATATGCTCTTAATCAGAGTAGAGTTGATTTTGATGGAGTTCAATGGGATATTTCAGGTAGCAATGAAGGTAGGGACTTAACAGTTAGTTCCTCTACATTAGAAAATATTGTTTATACTGATTTCTTTGTCTTCAAAGGTGTATCAAAGTTGATGCTGAAAGAAGAGTATTATGATTTCAAGAATGAGGATTGTATTAACAATGATAATGCTTATAAAGTATTATCAACGATGGCATTTGACTGGAGTATTAAAATGTTATTTTATTCTTTAGTCAAAGATTCGAAGATGAATTTCAACAAGTTCATGCGTGAACTTGCATCTTCGGATCAATGTAAATCTTTATATGACAGTTTGTATAAAATAGCAAACTGTTATGAGTTGTCTCCTCTTAGGGAGAAATAAATTATTAGTTGCCACTATTATGTGGAAGGAGTATGTTATGGAAACATTTTTAATGGAAGAAGGGATGGAGATTGATTACACATCATTCTACACTCCAAAAGCAACGGTACCTGGAAATTACTCAAATGAAGGTTTTCAGAAGAAAGAAAGTGACCCTACCCGAACAGGTCAAGTCATCGATATGATGAATAGCTACAATTTAGGTACTACTTTCTTTAAATTAATCCCAGATAAGGTATTGACTGTGATTGACCCATCTAAACCTGGAGTCCCTCGTCTTTACCGTAAAGTAGTTCAAGGATATGCAGGTAGGATACAAGATCCAGATAATCCTAAAATATTCATGAACGTCCAAATACCTAGAGTGGAAGAGTTCCTCCCAGAAGCAGGTTTGACTGAAGAACAGAAGAGTAAGATTAACTTCCTTAGAAATCAAGCTAAGAATTTTAGTGAATTCACCTCATTCAAAAATAGAGGTAAGTTTACTCAAATTCAAAATATGTTACCTTCACTTTCTCTTATCCCTCAGTCAGTTTATGTTTATGGTAAATTGATTAAGGTTATCAATTCATCAAAAGGTGAAATTAAGAAAGAGGAACTAGGTCATGTGAGAGTATTCAAATTCTCTAAAGGTGAAGTCGGTAAAACTGACTTTATTACTGTCTTCAATAACTCTTTACAGAATAAGATACAAGCTTTAGGTTCTTCTTCATGGATGAAAGATTATTTCAGTCGTGCAGAAGGTGAATTCACAAAGGTAATTTCAGTTAATGTAGGTCAAAGTACAGGTAAATTGAAAAAGTACTCCCTAGGTGTTACCCTTGAAGAGATGGCTCCATTTAAAGTTACTGCAGAAGATTTGGAAGTAGCAGGAAATCTTAATTCAAGAGTATTTGATATTACAAAATATGATGAAAAGTATTATGAAAGATTGAGTAGAGCTTTCGATAACGTTCAATCTGTTATTGATAGACTCACCTAGTCCTTCTTTCTTTCTTTTCAGTTATTCAAGTCACAGAGTCAGTTTGTAAGGCTCTGTGACTTTTAATTTGAGGTTAAAATGTATAATTGGGGATTGATAGATGGTAATTTCTTTTTACGGAGGAACTTTAATGCAGCTAAATTTTCAAAGAGTTTATTAAAACCTGATGGTTATAAGAAATTAGCAGCTTCCTTTTTATCTACAGTATTTAATTATCGAGATCAATTTGATTTTAAAAAGATAATAATTGCATGGGATAAGACTCCTTATAAGAAATTAGAAACAATTAAAGAATATAAACAAAATCGTATCTACCGTACAGATGCTGATGTTGAAAAGTTAAAAGAACAAATAGCTCTAGCTAAAGATGAAAAGGAAAAAGAGAAATTAATTAAGAAATTAAAAAAGATAGAATATGATTCTGACTGTGAAAAAGTATTCCATCACGCTAAAAACTCCCTCCTTAAGAATTTAGAAGGTACTAGAATCCACTGTTTACGTTTGAGTGGTTATGAAGCTGATGATATTGCCTACCTATTTGGTAAACAAATAGAAGGTACACAAGGAAGAGGGATACTCATTTCTGTTGACGGTGACTGGTCTACTTTCTTAAATCCTAATTTAGATTACTTTAAAGAGACACTGAATCGTAAAGCACGTACAGGAAAATTATTAAAATATGAAGAGTGTGAATTGAAGGATAAAGCTAACTTCTCTTCCTGTACCTTATATGAGTTAGGTATTTTAAGGGAGATATTTACAGGTGGACATAACAATGTAAAAGGATTTAATTTTAAATACGAAAAAGGTAAGAGTGAAGAGTATAATGCGAATAGGTTCACATTAGAACAATTCGCTAAATCAGTAAAATGTTTTGATTCTAATTTACCTGATTATGAAGTGTGCAGGAAATACTTTGAAGCATTGAATATAAATAACTACGATAATACTGAAATAAATGAAATGATTTCTTCTTGTTTAGAAGATAAAGAAGAGAGTGAGATAGATGATAAGAAAGCTATTGATTACTTCAAATATATTTCAGCATTCAATATAATTAACAAATACAACTCACTCAAAATTTCTAATATGTTATCAGGAGAATTCTTGCTATGAACAAAATAAACATCGTGTCACCAGATACCTCATTATCAAATAAATTCAAGAGGTTATTAATGACTGAAACATTAATAGATTCTGATTTTATTCTTACAGAGGAACCTATTGATACAGGTGTTTTAGTTTATTCTACAATATATCACAAATTAATAGGTGTAAAAGATATAAATAAATATGAAGGTTACTCCTCCCTTTTAATTGAACTAATTAATTTAATTAATCAATTCTCAGGTGATGAGTTAATAATTACCCTTCCTATTATGGAATTAAATGTAGATGAATTAGTGAGGAGTAAAATAATAGGTGACATAAAAATGAAATGCATAGGTATAACTAAAGTAAGATTAGATTTTAGTCGTCCTTCAGAAACGTTGACGACTCACTTTCTATTCGGAGAGAAGAAGGTTACTTTAATAACTGTAGATGAATCAAAATTAATTTAATTAGGAGGAATTAAATGAAATATAGAGCAGTAAAATTCTCAGGTGATCTCTCAATCTTTATTATAAGGATTAGAGATGACAAAACAATGACAGGAAATGATATGGTGTATGAATCAAGGGATGTATTCGAGTTTGCACCTAATGTTTCAGGTCAATTAGGAGCAAAGAGGTTAGATACTTCAGGTATGTTTGGTGATAAAATTAAATTCAATCCTAACAATGTAATGTTAGAATCAGATGTAACAGATTCTGCTTTCATCTCTTTTCTTGAGTCAGTAGATGCAAAAGCAACTGAATCTAAGTCAGGGATTATATCTAATCCTAATGGAATATTAGGAGTTTAAGATGAAATTTTTATCAGGACTTTTAGTCACCAGTAAAGCTAAACAAGAAGATATCATTGAACAGATGGATTTTAGGTACAAAAGATTAAAATTAAATAAATTCATTGAAGATGAATCAGGCATTCACTTTCTAATCTTTACACCTAAAAATATTGAATTAGACTGTAAATTCAAATCTTTTATTCACATAGTTGATGAAAAGAATCCATTCATTTTAGCTAAAGATGAATGTGAAAAGAAATATGAAGAATTATCGAAAGAAGATGAAGTAAAATTTACTGACGGTATTAATGTTATGAGTAAAGAGGATTATATAAATATACTCTCTGCATTCATTAAGAAGACAGAAACTTTTAATAAAACTATGGAGTCTCACTTGGAGGAAGAAAGAGAAGAAGAGAAGGAAAGGAGCAAGAGGAGTAATGGATAGCGTAAATATTTTAATCAGAGCAAGAGTAGCAGCTCAGAATGTTAAAGAAGTAATAGCTGACAGATTTAATCAGATGGAGTATTACAAGAAGAAGGAAGAGGAGCTAGAGAAAGTTAAAGAAGAAATATACACTGAGATAAAAGAATTCGTCACTTTTCATGAAAATAAAACAAAAGGGATGTCTGCCTTCGACGTATTCCTTTATAATGAAGAACATGGAGTCACTGAAAGATACAAGGAGTTACATGCTAAATTAAAAAGAGCACACGTATCTTCTTCAGACTTTGTAGGTGATACAGAGGTTGATGAAAGTAAATTAAAGAGTCTAGACTTACTTTTAAATCAAATAATCAAAGATTTAGCAATAGCGAATAGATTAATCAAAGAATTAAATATAGAACTGAATCATTAACATCCAATCCTAAATACAGGGAGTAATCCTTGTATTTAGCTACTCAGGTACGACGAGGTCTTCGTATCTTACTCGTACTTTTAGTGAGAGTCTTAACCGTTATTATTTGAGGTGATAAACATGGAAAAATATTATTTATCGAGCAATCCAAATGCTGTACCTATTGCTGATGGGATTAAATTGTTAGAATCAGCTGAAGATTTGATTAATCTTGAAAATTCACTCGTTTACTGTGATTCTAAAGGTATTATCAATGAAATACGTGAATTAGATGCTAAAAACCTTATTCATTTAGGTTGTAGAGATATTACTCCAGCTATGATGTTTGCTGCTAAAGTACTCCGATTTGGTTCTAATTACCTTATATCATCTGCTAAATGGTCAGATTCGAAGTACAAGACATTCAAAACATTCGTTCCTAAGAAGCAAATAGAGTGGTGTAAGACGCATTATACTAAAATAACAGATTATGAGGATGAAGAATTAGTTAAAATTTTTAAATCACAGATGGATATGATTAAAGATAGTCCTCAATTAGGTATTGACTTTGAAACTAATGACTTCCCTGAGATGGTAGGTCACTTCCCTTTAGGATTAGCTATCGTTGATAAACTCAATGGATTCTATTATGATTTTGATATGGACTCAACATATTGTACGATGAAAAGTCATCCTAAATTCTTTGAAGAGTTAAAATCCTTCGTTATAGAGTACTCATACAAATTGTACGCATTCAATGTTTCATTTGAAATCCGATGCTTCTATAATATGTACAAGGTATTTATTAAATTGCAAGATACTCGTGCATGGTGTATAGTTGATGGAATGAAGAGGAATCTTAAATACGGTGGTCAATACTACTGTGAGTCAGGTTCATGGGATGATGATGTTAAAATAGAACATGACGCATTGAGTGATTCCTACGTTAAAATGAAGAGTTATGATGAATTTGTAGAAGATTACAAATTAGGAAATGATGCTAATCATGAGTGCACACGTATTCTATACAAAATAAATAAAGATAATCCTGACTTCCTTCCTAGGTACAAGAAGTTTTACGGTAAGGTTTGGGCTGCTGGAAATCAGAAGAAGTGTGGAGTTTACTGCTGTTACGATGCTGTGATGGATATTTATATTTATGAAGAAATAAGGAAGATTAAATTAATAGACCATTATTATTCTGAAGATGTTTATAATGTCTATTTGTATAATCAGTACCTTTCAGCAGTAATGGAAATGTCAGGTATCTTTATTGATAAAAAGTTACTGAAACAGTTGAGTGATAAAATGGACGTTTTGATATTCAACTCAGCTCTGTATGTAAATACCTGTTTAATGAAATATAAAATTGAAATGTTAGAAGCTAACTCAGGGAGTGGGATTGAAGTCACTCTTAATGAAAAGTTATCTATCTTGTTAGAGAAGTACTCATCTACTATGTTCGTTCAACCTGACCTTGTTAAGTTAGGTAAAGATTTTGCTAAAAGATTCCGTAAGAATCCTGAAGCATTTGAAGAACTAGTCGAGAAGAAGTACGATGAGTTACAGTTCATCATCTCTTCATGGTCAGATGATGAAGCTTTTGAAAAAGTATCTAGGTCACGTAAAATCTTCAGTGAAATAGGTAAGAAATTATATGAAGAATGGGGATTAAAGGAGTTATGGAGGAATTGTAATGAACAGTATATTAAATTGACTGATTGTAATAATAAAGCACTCACTTACTGGCCATCTACAGAAGAAGAGTTAATCCGTTTGATGAAGATTAAGAGTAAAAAGAAGGGAGATGAATTATGGAAGAAGAAAGTACCTAAAGAGTTTATTCCTGAAGTAAATAAATATATTTATGACATGGAAGATATTCGTGCAGGTACTAACGTCGCTACTGCAATCAAATCTTCATTAGAATTACGTAAATGTAAAGCTGAGTACTCTAGGATGCAAGAAGCAATAAAAGGAAGAACATTAGATTCTCCTATTGACCATCAATATAACTGGATAGTTAATAAATGGGTAATGACTTCACCTAAAGATAAAAAGGTAGCTGGTGAGTTAGTTCAGAGGTATCATCAGAAGTATTATGCTCTCTTTGCTGCATGGAATGATATCATGAAAAGTATCAATAGACCTGAATTATTCACAAAAGAACAGTACCTAAATTATGAACGTCAGATGTTGAGTAAATTCTCAGATATTTCTACAATTCCTGAATTCAATAAATACTTCTATGAAAGTGTAGAAAGAGAAGAGACTGTTGAATTTATTGCAAAAGATACAGGTAAGAAGAGGAAAACAAAAAGAGGTACAGGTGAATTCTACGATAAAGAGATAGTCTGGAGTCTAAAAGGTTACTTAAGAGCTAAAAGGCACTATCCATGGAAGGTACCTATTAAATTACAAACTGACCCGTGGAGGGAGGAGCATGAAGTAAATAACCATAGACTGGATGAAGAGTTTGATGTTAGGTTATTCGAACTCCATAAATTCCTGGGTTACTTTAAGCTCTGTCAGACATGTACAAAGATGAGGTCAACTTCAGTTAAAAGTGTAATGGAGGATAGTCGTAAGGTAAAACTGATTGACCCTTCTAGAGTTCAAAGGTACAGAAGGAAGTACGTAGATGATGACTTAATCAAATACTTCGTTAAAATAGGTCCTAATTTAACAATAACAGGAAGGTGGACATCTAATATTCACTCCGTCTTCCCTGCAACAGAGGATACTCGAGTGGCAATGATTCCTAAATTAGGTACCCATTATATTTTACCTAGGATTGAAGGTAAGGAGTACAAGGATAATGATACAGTGTATAAAATCGATGGGATGAATTTTAGACCTGACGATGAAGTTATTTTATCCAATAGCTCGAAGAAAAGAGTGAGAGATTTAACTGATTCTGATACTTTCGATCCTGATTGGATTAAAATGATTAAAGAAGAGGATGCAAAATCAAATGTTAACTGGTCTTTCAGTGACGAATGTTACGAAGGAGGTAAATAATGAATGGACTTACAGCTGCTGAAATAATCGAAAAGAGATTAGAGAATGACAGTAAATATTACTCTTTACCGATTAAAGTAGGTACGTATTTATTCGATGCATTCCATGGTAGGAGGTATGATGACAATCCCTTCTACCTATGTATGCATTATCTTAAAAGTGGATTTATGTCTCCTGAGGATGTTACATGGGTTTATTATGATGAAGAAGTCAAAAATCAAATCCCTTCTGAGTTTAACAAGGTGAAGTATAACAGTGAAGAATTTATAAAAGCTTGTTATGAAAATGAGTACATAATAACCAATAGTTATATTTCACCTTTATTCACCAAGAAGATTAATCAGAAGATTATTAATACTTGGCACGGTACAGGTGCATTCAAGAAATTTGGATTAGATAATCCTGAAGAGAAAAGGGATGAAGTAATAATGGCAGGTCCATTTTATGATACCGTTTACTCAACATGTAAGGAACAGTCAGAGTATATAAGGAGAGTCCTTTATATGACGAATGCTGACCTTATAGAAGGTGAACCACCTAGGATTAAATATTTAGATTCTTATTTAAAGAAGAGGGAGATAGATAACCTCTTCCTCATCCTTCATGCACCTACTATGAGGATGAATAAAGGAAAGATGGTTGAATCCCCTCTATTTGATTACAAGAAAGTGAGTGATATAATACTGGAAAAGTCAGGTCATAAAGTTACTTTCTTAACAAGGTTACATTATTTAGATACGGAGACTGTTCTTCCTGATTCTACTACAAAAGATGAAGATCCACATGTAATGAATTCTCTTTACAATGCTGACTTCGTAATAACTGACTTCTCCTCAATAATATGTGACGCTAAAATTATGGGTAAAGAAGGTTGTATCTACTATCCTGACTACGGTAAGCATGAATGCCAAGGATTCTATACAGAACCTGAGAACCATGGTTACAAGGTAGCTGAAGATGAAGAGGAGATAGCTGAATTAATTATGGAGAGTCTAAAACGTTAATTATTGATATAATTCAGAATGAATTCAGTAGGAGGTGAATTAACTTGGAAATAACCAAAAGTAAAATAAGAGAAGGTTATATTAGTGCTTATTGGGATATCAGTCAAGCAGAACCTAGAACCATTTGTTACAGGTCAGGTGACCCTATCTTCCGTGAATTGTATGAAGAAGGAGGTGACGCTTACCGTGAATTAGCTAGAAGAAAATGGCTAGCTGCTAATGGCTACCCTACAGATATGGATTCACCTGGTAGGAAAGAGATAGATGAAAACTGGGTCACTAATCAACGTGGACTTTATAAAACTCTCATTCTTTCAGGCATTTACGGTCAATCAATAGCTAACCTATCAAAAACTGCAGGGATACCTAAGGAAGTAGGTCAGGAAATATGGGAAGGATTCATGGGACCTATGAAGAAGGTTCAAGAGTTTAGAGATGAAAATATCAGGTACGCTACAGAACATGGTTACATCCGTACAATTTTAGGTGAACGAGTTAGAACTAAAAAGAATAAATTATTTACAACTGCAAACAATGCTGCTGTACAAGGTTTTACTGCTGTTATTTTAGCTTGTTTCTTCTTTAATTGTGTAGAAAGAGCGATGGATTTAGGTATAGATGCTACCTCTAAGATGGTAATCCATGACTCACAAACTATTGAATTCCCTATCAATCAGTTATTTAAAATGGATCTTATCTGTCGTAAGCATTTTAGACAATCATGTAAGAAGTACTTTGGATGTGACTACAAATACGACTGGGACTTACTTCTTGATTTGATGAAACATATTCCTTATAATTTTAATAAAGAAACAGGTATAGCAACATTTACATTATGGACTGAGAAGGTAGACTATCTACTTGACCATTTATCTGGTAGTTACGATTTCAAAGTTACTAAAAGGGAAGAATTTATTGATAAAGATGTAACAGGAATGAGTTTAATACTGAAACAGTACAGGAGTAAGTACCATTCAATTATGGAGACTGAGAATTTTAGACAGAATAAACAAACTAATCTTGAAATTCAATTGACTTCAGAATTAAAAGATATTGAATTCTGGGATGAACCATTACCTGAAACTTTCAGTGAATACGTTAGTCAACTTAGAGTCCTAGACGTGTTTAGTTAAGGAAATGAAGTGGAGAAGGAGGAGTTATGCCTATTGTCTTAAATACCTTGATAGAATACATCCGTGAAGATAAAAATAATGTAATAATTATTGAAGGAACGAACGGTTCAGGTAAAACGTATTTATGTCAATCCTTAATGATAAGATGGCATTACTTCAAACATTTAGGTTACATCCCTTTTGATGGTAGGAGTTATTCACCTGAAATATTAAAGAATTACAGGGTACATGATAGGTACAGACCTGTACAAGATTTTTGTATTTCTTACGCTAGATTAAAATCTAATGATAAAAATATAAGTAAAGAGTTTATGAATTACGGTTTATCTTATATTAAAGATTTTACAAATAACTACCTGATTAAAGAAGGTAAAATACCTCTCTTTGTATTCATGGTGCACTCACGTTATCTTACAGAAGAAACAATAAGAGGTAGGAAAGGATTGAATGAAAAGTATTTGAAGTATTTAGAAGAAGCACAAAGGTTAGTTATGAAGTATTTATCTAAATATTATAATGTTTTAATTCTAGATAAGAAACGTATGAAATACATCAGAAAATATACTGGAGGTTCTCAAAATGAGATTGAAGATTTTGTTAGTTTCTGACTTCGGTAGAGAGAATAAGATTCAAGATTATAAATTAAACTTATTGGTTAATTTATTAAAGAAAATAAAAGGTAGGTCAGGACTTACTGACTTTGATATTTATAATTTTAATATTGAAGATGGAGAATTTAAAGGTGTAGTTCGTCTAAACTCTTTGACAGATTATTGGGATGGAGTAACTGAACCTTTGAAGAAATATGATATAATGATTATTTTTAATAGTTATTATACAGAGGATAGGTTATCTAAAATGTTAGAGATGTTAAAAAGATTTAAGTACCAGTACTCTTACCTCTTTCAAGATTTTGATTCTGAGTTGTTGAATAAAAAGAAGGAGAAATTGCTACGTAAAATAATGAAGAAGGTAGGTGTTCCTTATACTAGTTCATTCAAAGATAATCGATGTGAAATACTTCCTCCTTTTATTCTTACGTCATATGAGTACCTTGTCCCTGATAAATTGTATGACACTAACATAATAACTTGTTTAATGATTAAAGATGATTCTTATATTTATTACCGTACCATCGCTGAGGGTCTTCATCTATTTAATAATGAAAGATTCAAATGGAGGATGGATTATATAGATTCTAATGAGAGTCTGACTGATGACTTTATTGATTTCTGGGAGAGTCACTTACCAGATAGTGATATCCGAGCTAAATTCATTAATTCAGGTAATAAAGAGGAGATGCTACCTGAAGATTTCATCAATAGAATTGCAATATCTAGATTAGTTATTACAAATGATTACACATTGAAGATGTTATGTGAGATGATGGGAGTACCTGTAAGGTATTGGAATACAGAATCAGTTAAAGATTTTGAAATTGATTTTAATTCAATTTCTAAATATGAGGATGAATTCGTTGAGATGTTAAATGAATTCAAGATAAATGGTAATTACGAGTTAGAATCTTACTAACCGTTAAATATTATAGATAGGAGTGACAAATGTTAATGATTAAAAGCATGGATGACTTTGAAGTTAATCCATATTCACGGATGGACAATGTATTTAGATTTAGTGATACTAAACTAATAGAAAGAGAATCAGATTTACATCACGTAGGAGCGATGATATTTCTCTCTATGTGTCTTATTGATGATTTGAGGAGTTTTTACAAGAATGATGACTTAATAAACGAAGAGTTACTTTTCACTAAAATTATTCATCATGACTTAAATGAGATTGTAGATATTCCTAGAAGTATGAAATATTATACACCAGAATTTAAGAGTATCGTTGAAAAGGTGAGTGACCAGATGATGTTAGATTATGGTTTACCACAATCTAGGTTAGATAAAGTCCACTCAGCTAAAAATGACGATACACTAGAAGCTGAATTGTGTAAGTTAGTCGATATGTTACAATGTAATACGAAGTTAAGACAGGAATTCTATTTACAAAGAACACCTACAATGAAAATGAGGTACATTGAATCCTTAAAGAATACTATTAAAAACTTTAATGGAAGGATAAATAATCCTTTATGTGAATCGATTAAACTGAGATTGATGGATTACCGTGACCTGATACAGAAGGAATTAGGTAAAATCGAAACGATGAATTAATAAGGAGTAAAGAGGATGAAGAACGTCGCACTCATCATAGCAGGAGGAACAGGTTCTCGGATGGGATCTGAAGTACCTAAACAGTTCATCAATGTAGAGGATAAACCTGTCATAATACATACCTTAGAACATTTTCAGTCACATATTATGATTGATTCAATTGTAGTTGTCTGTTTGAAAGGTTGGGAAGGTATTTTAAAAGTTTATTGTAACCAGTACGGGATAGATAAACTAGAAGCGATTGTACCAAATGGGAGTACAGGGATGGAGTCATTGAAAAATGGTATTGATTACATCAAAGAGGAGTATGATTTTACAGATAGAATCATAATCCACGATGGTGTAAGACCTTTAGTAGATGAGTCCATAATTTCTGACTTGATCGCTAAAAGTGAAGAGAACGAGTATGGTAATTCAGCCTCAACTACACCTATAAATGAACAGATATTTACATTAAAAAGTGACGGATTAGCTGATAATTTTATCTCCAGAGATCAAATAATAAGAATGGTTACTCCTCAAGCTTACAAAGTAGGAAATATCTATACACTATTCAAAGAAGCTTTTGAGAAAGATGTAGGGATAGGTGCAGGTACATATGCAAATACTTTAGCAGTACTCAATGGTCAAACTATTACCTGTTCTGCAGGTAGTGAAATGAATATTAAGTTAACTACTAAAGAAAATTTAGATATGTTTAAGTTATTATTGAAATTGAATAAGTAGGTATTATCATGATATTAATCGATAACTATGAATTGGTAAAACTCGATTATTACGGTAATCCTATTCCACCTTTTGATATTATTGGACTTTACGATGAACGTAAAGATTATAAATTTAAGTGGAGTATTAATAATACTCCTATAGGAGATGAGGAGCATAGGGATAATTAATTATTAATTTGACTAAAATTAATAATTGAAGGAGATTAGTATGGAAGATATAAAGAATAGTCACATCATAGATGAGAGTAATTCTCCACTTTCATGTTTGTACTGTTTTAGTAACGTACTGCATGTAAGTGGAAAATTCAGGTACTGTAATAAACTTATTCCATATTATTGCAGGAGTAACAATTGTGACTTTTGGGAGGATTCGATTGAGTCCTCCAAACCGTTAATAAATGTAAAGGAGTAGTAAGATGAAAGTAGAACATCTAGGTACAGGAAAGATACTTACTCCATCTTAGAATTAGAACTAAATACTCCACCTTTATCTGACTCATTTAATTTAAAAATCTATGTAGAAGATGATTGGATGGAGGTAGAATTCTCTGATAAGGTGAAGCTGAGATCTGCTTTTATTTCAGTAAAAGATTTTGAATCCTTTATAAAAGAATATAAGAAAAGAAGGAAACAAAAGGAAAAGGAAGAAGAGGAATAAGTAGGAGGAAATTTTATGTCTCATGAGGAAAACGCAGGAACATTGACAAATAAGACTATTTTAGTTACAGGTTACTCTGGACTACTCGGTTCAGAATTCTGTAAGTTTATAGATAAATTTAATCATTATGCAGGATTGAATATTTCATTAATTTTACTCTCAAGGAATAAAAAGGATTTAAAATTAAGTGATACATCTGTAAGTTATTATGAATGCGATATTAAAGATCCTTCTTTTGTTGATTTAATTGATGCAGATAGTGTTGATTATATTATAAATTTTGCTTCAAATACTTGTCCTGCACAGTATTCAGCTAATCCTGTAGGAACGATAGAAACTAACGTATTAGGTCTTTTGAATCTTATTGAAATAACTAAAAAGAATCCAAATATTAAATTAATCAACATGTCTTCAGTTGAGTATTACGGTACAAGAGAAAGTGACGAACCTTGGAAAGAAGAAGATAGTGGTTACATTGATTGTAGGGATTCACGTTCCTGTTATAATGAATCAAAAAGATTACAAGAGAGTCTTTGTGCAGCTGCAGCAGTAGAATATGGTTTAAATTATAACACAATAAGATTATCTAGATGCTTCGGTCCTACTTTATTAAAAACTGATAATAAAGCAATGACTCAATTTTTAATGAAAGGAAGGAATAAAGAAGATATAGTATTAAAAAGTGAAGGGAATCAAATATTTGATTATATTTACTCTAAAGATGCTATTCAAGCTATTTTGAAAGTAATGTCTTTCGCTCCAGCAGGAGAAACTTATAACGTATCTGCTCAAAGTATCAGATTAAAGGATTTAGCTAAATTAATTGCTGAAATTTATGGAGTTAAAGTTACTTTTGATTTATCTAATCAATCAGGTGCAAGTAAAGCTACTGTAGCAATAATGGATACAAGTAAAATCAGAAAAGAACTGGATTGGTCACCTGAGTTTACAATTGAGAGTGGAGTAAAAAATATGATAAGAACTAACCCTTCTGAGTGGAGTCCTAAACGTTAGTTATTGAGGTAAATTTTATGATTAAGAAAATTAGCAAGAAGGACTTTAGGAATACTTTAAAATTACTCACACGTACAATCAAGTACAAAAAATTGTACAGGAAGTTGCCAGTAATAAAAGGTCAAATCCTATTCGATTCTTTTCACGGACGTAGATGTGACTGTAATCCTTATTATATTTATAAGGAGTTAATTAAAAGAGGAATAGTAAAACCTGAACAATGTATCTTTGTAATATTTGGATGTTTTACAAAGAAAGGGTTAGAAGAATTTAAAGGTGGAGTAACTGAGGAAGATTATAAGGTATTAGAAAGAGATGGAGTAGTTTATAAACATGCAAAACCTTCTGATTTTCCTGAAGGAGTTAAATTAGTTACTTATTATACAGATGAGTATTTTAAATCTGTAATGACATCAGAAGTTATTGTAACTAATTGTTCAGTGAATCCTTATGCAACTAAAAAGAAAGGTCAGTTTATAATTAATACCTGGCATGGAGGTGGATGTTATAAAACATTCGGATGGGGTAATAAGAATGAACATCGTATTGATAATTACCTATCACTCAAGAAATCTGCTAGATTTTATGATTTACTTTTAGCTGACAATGAGAAGATGGCTAAAGTTATGAATAAAGTTTTATTCGTACCTAAAGATAGAATTAAAGTCATCAACATGGCACGTAATGATATCTTATTAGGTAAGAATGAACAAGTGAGAGAAAGAGTTAGAAAAGAGTTAGGTGTGAGTGAAAAGGAATTACTCGTCCTTTATGCAACTACTTTCAGGTCAAAAAGAGGCTTCAATGTTCAAGGTGTAGACTCTCTTATTTTCGATTTTGAAAAAGTGAGTAAATCACTAGAAAAGAGATTCGGTAAGAAGGTTAAATACTTATATCGTGCACATTACTTTGATGGTTACACAAAAGTTAAAAATATAATTGATGTGACTAATTATCAACATGTTCAGGAGTTACTGATTGCAGCTGATGTATTAATTTCTGACTTCTCTTCTATCTCATGGGACTTTGCATTAATGAAGAAACCTGGATTCCTCTTCTGTAAAGATATTGAGGAGTATTCTAATAGTAGAGGTTTTCATACACCTATTGAAGAATGGGCTTATACATTAGCTAAGAATGAAGAGGTGTTATGTGAATTAATTGAAGGTTACGATATACTAAGCACTCAATTAAGAATTGAGAATCACCAGGAGTCATTGGGTTACAATAAAAATAGCGGACTAGACTATATTGTAAATATTATAAGTACTAAAATTAGTAAATTACCAATATTAGAAAGTTAATAAGGGTGGATAAATTATTAAGTAGTTATAGTTTATCAGGTAGGTTACTAGTAGGAGGTTTATTCTAATGAATAAAGTACTTATCAGAAGTGGATTAAATTATAATAAAATTAATTCTATCTCTGATGATGATTTGATCCATGCAGATTTAATGGGATCTAATATTGGAAATGGTATTTATTTAAAATCTGTATTTAATTTTTTTAGGAATCGTGGAATTGATGCGGATGCGGACGGTTACCTACCTGAAAGGATATATCTTGATTCTAAACGTATTGACTATATTAATGGAAATTATGATGCTTACATATTACCTTTAGCGGATGCTTTTAGAAAAGATTATATTCCTCACCTTAAGAAATTGATTTATTTTATTGAAAGATTAAAAATACCTGTAATAGTACCAGGAGTATGTGTAAGATGTTATTATGATCCAGGACAAAATATAGGACACTCTTTTGATGAAGAAGTTAAGCATTTTATAAATTCAATTCTTAAAACAGGTGGTTACATAGGTGCAAGAGGTTACATAACAGCTGACTATCTTACAAAATTAGGATTCAAAGAGAATTCTGATTTTGATGTTATTGGATGTCCTTCTATTTTTATGAATGAAACTCCAATTCTTAAACTTAAGAAAGATGCAAAAGATAAGAAAATAAATGAAATTGATTTTGCAATAAATTATTCACATAGGACTCCAAATAATATTATTAATAAATTAAATGATATTCTTCTTCAGAATAAGGATTCTATTTATTTCTTACAACATACTGAAGACCAGAATTACTCTATTAATAGAGTTATTAATTTAAATAATATTCCTGAAGGTTACTTGAATGAAAATGCATTAGAACGATCATTACTTATTCCTGAACCTAATCAATGGATTGATACTATTAGTCATCAAGAGTTTAGTTTAGGTACAAGGTTCCATGGGAATGTAACTGCACTACTTGCAGGTGTTCCTGCACTGATAATTATGCTTGACTCTAGAATGAGAGAATTATGTGAATACTTTGATTTACCTAGAGTGACGGTTGAAGAATTTTCTGAGAAAACTTTTTATGCACATCAGAAATTAGATTCTAATTACTTCAATGATATTGATATATCAAAGCAGTATGAGAGGTACATTAATTTCTGGTTAAAATTTATTTAATTCCAAAACTGTGAGTCATTTAATCAAGATATCAGTAAATAGAAAATAAAAAGATGCTGCCTCAATGGATCCTAAGAAATTTATTAGTTACTTTAAAGGTAATTTTAGTAATATACCTGTTAGATTAAGATAGTAATTATTTCTAGTAGTCAATGGTGAACAGGTCACTTAAATAGGTTCAACTCCTACATTGACTATAATTCCTGAATCTCCAAATTTAATTACCACCGAATTAGATTCCATGGAATTATCTCTGACTCTTGAGTAAGAAGAGTAAAAAGAAAAGCTGAAGTGATGGGGATCTTCAGTGACACGTAGTGTCGGTTAGGTCGTTCTTTAGTAGGTTAATCGCATAGCCTACTGTATCTAGTTGAGGAGTCGTTTATAACGGTAAGACAGTAAAATAAAATTACTAAATAGGTTCAAATCCTATCTCCTCTCTGACTGGACAGTCTAATGCAATTTAGGAGACTGTAGTTCATCATATGATTGCACATAGAGGTGGACAAGGAGTGAAATACTTCACTCCCATGCAGGTGAGAGAATATTCAAGTCTGCAACTATTTCAATTCTAAGAGTATGAGAACTGGATATTTCCAATGGATCCTTACTCAAGGAGGTATTATGTTATCTTTCGATGGAAAAAAGATTAAGATGGAGTCAACTCTACGTTCAGCTAGTTTTGACGGTGACCAAAAATTAATGAATGTTTACTGTGAAGATGGAACAGGTAATTCAGTAAATTTCATTAGTAGGGACTTTGAACGTGGATGTCCTCACTTGTATCAAGAAGTAACTACGGAAGTAAAGGAAGGACTGAAGTACAAATTAATCGCAATGACAACGGACAAGTATAATAATATTAGTTATGAGTTCATGTCTGAGGACAAAGAGCAAGATATGTTAATTTTAGGTACTAACTTCTCTCTTGAAATGTTCAAACTCGCTCATTATTATGATATTGTAAATATTTGGTAATGAATATTAACCTAGTCAGTAATGGCTAGGTTAATACCTAACAAGGAACGAAGACCTGCTCGTATAAAACTCAGTTAGAGTCTTAAACGTTAAATAATGTTGACTGTATAGTTAACTTAAAATATTATTTAGAGGTAATATAATGGTAAAATTGATTAAATTCAATGAAGAAGCTAGAAGTAAATTACTAGCAGGGATGGAGCAGATTAATTCTGCAGTAAAAGTAACACTAGGTCCATGTGGAAGGATGGTTATGTTAGGTACAGATTATGGTTCACCTACAATTACTAAAGATGGTGTATCCGTAGCCAAAGAAGTAAAACTCAAAGATCCATTCGAGAATATGGGAGCTCAATTTGTTAAAGAGGTAGCCTCAAAAACTAATGACGATGCAGGAGACGGTACAACTACAGCTACAGTATTAAGTTACGCAATGGTACGTGAAGGTATGAAGTCCGTAGCTGCAGGAGTAAAACCTGTTGAATTAAAGAGAGGGATGGATTTAGCAGCTAAAATACTTACGGATGAGTTACGTAAAATGGCTACTCCAGTAAAATCAACTCAAGATATTATCAATATTGCTACAATATCTGCTAATAATGACTTTGAAATAGGTGAAATTCTAGCTTCAGCTATTGAGAAGGTAGGTAAAGATGGAGTTATAACTGTTGATGAATCTCAGAGTAATGAAACAAAAGTGACTTTAGTCGAAGGTATGCAATTCGATAAATCTTACATATCTCCTTACTTCGTAAATAATAAAGAGCAGATGACAGTAGAATTTAAAGATCCTTTTATTTTAGTTACAGATAAGAAAATAAGTAACATGAAAGAGTTACTCCCAATATTAGAATCCGTAGCTAATACTCAAAAAGGATTATTGATTATTGCTGAGGATGTTGATGGTGAAGCACTACCTGCACTTGTAATCAACTCTGTTAGAGGGATTTTACCTGTATGTGCAGTAAAAGCTCCAGGTTACGGTGATAGAAGAATAGAGATGTTAAAAGATATCGCTACTTTAACTGGTGCAACATTGATTAGTGATGAATTAGGTATAAAATTAGAGAATTGTAGATTAGAAAATTTAGGAAGTGCTAAATCAATTAAAGTGGATCCTAAAAATACTACAATAGTAGATGGTTCAGGTGAAAAGGAAAAGATAGAAGAAAGAATAAATGAAATTAAGAGTCAGATTAAAAATTCTTTATCAGATTATGATAAGGAGAATTTAGAAAATAGATTGGCTAAGTTATCAGGTGGAGTTGCACTCATAAGTATCGGTGCTAATTCAGAGACTGAAATGAAAGAGAAGAAGTTTAGAGTAGATGATACCATCGCTGCAGTAAAAGCTGCCATCGAGGAAGGTATTGTACCTGGAGGTGGGAGTGCATTAGTTAGATCGAGTGAAGTACTCAAAAATATTCCTGAATACCTCAGTGATGATGCTAAAGTAGGTTTTAAGATTTTAACAGAATCCGTAAAAGAACCTTGTAAACAGATAGCTGAGAATGCAGGTATTTCTGGTGATGTAATTGTCAATCAAACTCTTTCCTCTAATTTAGGTTACAATGCTAAAACAGATGAATGGGTTGATTTATTAGAGTCAGGAATAATCGATCCAGTTAAAGTTACAATCTGTGCACTGAAGAATGCAGTATCTATTGCCAGTTCATTACTAACAACTGAATGTGCGATTGTAGATGACCCTGAAGAGAAGAAAGAAGATGAACAAGGATATTAATTATTAATGTACGTGCACCTCTTGGGAGTCCTAAACGTTAATAATTGTGATTAAAGAAATAGGAGATTCTATGGCGTTAGAAATTAAAGATTACCCTGAGAATATTAAAGGTAGACCAGGGATGTGGATTGGATCTACAGAAAATTGTAATGTGATGTTAAAAGAATTGATTGACAATGCAGTTGATGAATTCTTAATAGATCACGTAAGTAAAATCCGTATTCGTATTGACGATCTTACTGATGGTGAGACTTCATTAAATAGGTTCATCGTAGCTGATAACTCGAATACAGGATTTTCACTGGATGAAGCTAAAAGAAAAGTCACACGTAACGGTAAAGAGACTGAAGAATTCATTGACCGTACAACGATGGATGCAGCTTTAAATATGTTGAGTTCATCTACCAAATTCAATAAAACAGTCTCACAAGCAGGTATGAATGGAGTAGGTTCAGCTGTAACTAACGCTCTTTCTAAAGAATTTGTCGCAATATCTAACTTGTCTCTAAATAAGAATTTTAGAATTGATAAATTACCTAAAAGATTGAGAGATATTTATAACGGTGAAAAGTATTACGTATTAATTTATCACAATGGTTATTGTAAGTCTGAGTCATTTAAAAATGAGTTACCTGAACAGTACGAGGAATTCTTAGATTACTCAACTATAACGTCATTTATACCTGATTTAGATATAATGGAAACCTCTAATTATGTAATCCCTAAAGGATTAGATTACGTGAAAAAGGTAGCTGACTTATCTAAAAAAGAATTAGAAATAATCATTGACGGTGAAGAGTATGTATCTACACTTAAAGATCTCACTTTTCCTTTTGACGTAAAACTGAAAGGTAAGGATGGAGGGAAGAACCCTGAGGTACGTTTATTCGGTTCATTCGATCTTTCAAAGGATTTATTTGAGACTTCTGTTAGAGGTGCAGTAAACTCTATGGCATGTCATAACGGTCAACATATCACTTTATTTAGAAAAGCATATAAAGATGCAATGAGAGAGTTGTACGGATCTGACTGTAATGGATCTGAAGATATGGGACTAAATATGATTGTCTTCCTTATGGCTAATGAAGTAGAGTACGACTCCCAATCAAAGAAAAAGTTGAGTAGAATCAATGACTTTGATATGTCTAATTCTAGAGTACTGAGAGAAGTAATAAAAGATATAATGAAAGAGGAAGAAGATCTTTTTTACGGTCAGTACATGAAAATCCTTAATTTCAAAGATAAAAAAGGTGAATTGAATAAGAAACAGAAAATCAATAAACTTTTAGGGATGGATGTTAATGACAATTCGGTTAAAGCTAATAGAAGACAAGGTAGTTACAAACCTAAGAAATTAAAGGATGCATGGTCAAGTGACCGTAAGAAATGTGAACTTTTAGTATTTGAAGGTGACTCAGCCTCTTCTAGTGCACATAAAACTAGAGATCCTCAATATCAAGCTATCTTCCCAATGAAAGGTGTACCTATTAATTCATCTAAATTAAGTATAACTAAAGCATTAAAGAATGAAGAGTTTAGGGAATTATTTAGAGGGATAGGTGCAGGGGTTGATGGTAACTTCAATCTGAAGAAATTAAATTATGATAAAATAATTTACTTCGGAGATGAGGATCCTGATGGAGAAAGGATACGTTCTTTAGTTGTTGGACTCTTCTTATGTCATGCTAAATTTATAATTGAAGCTGGTAAATTGTACATAGGTGAGACACCTTTTTACATTCAGAATGGTAAATACATTTATCGTAATGAAGAGGATAAATTGGATAGGAACAAACCTTTCAAAAGGGTAAAAGGTTTAGGTGGACTAGGTAAAGATTTTGGTAATTGTGTAACAAATAAAAGTAGCAGAAGGATTGTACAAGTTACCATGGAAAAAGCGAATGAAGCTATTCAAGTACTCAAATCATCATCTAAGAAGAAGGAGTTACTGTTGGATACAAAAGTAGTTTCTACTGAATTGTATAGAGGAGAAATCGATGGCTAAGAAAAGTAAAAGTAAAATGGAAGTAGCTGAAATAAAGAAGGTATCTGCCTATGATATTGTAGCTTCAGGTTATAGTAATGGCTCAGCTTATTTTGCTAAATACCGTCTTGTATCCTCTATCCTAGATGGTTACAAACCTGTTTATCGAAGGGTAGTTATTGGTGCTTATGAGATTTGTCCTAAGAATTTTATTAAATCAGCTACTTTAGCTGGACATGTTCTTGGTAAATATCATCCACATAATATTGATTCAATAGGTGATGTAATTTCTGAATTAGTTAATGCAGGAGTATTAGAAGGTGACGGTGAGTTTGGAGCTAAATTCTTAGATGGAACTCAAGCTAAAGCTGCATCCTTCCGTTATACTGAAGTAAGATTAAATCAAAATTACCGTAAGATGTTTGATAAATTACTGAAGTACGTACCGAAAATTGACGGTGAGTTAGATTGTAAAGAATACGCCTACGTTCCTATGCCACTTCCTTATGTAGCTAATCGAGGTTCTTTTGGACTAGGACCTGGACTCTCAGTCAATCTTCCTGCATTCACGATGCAATCAATGGTGGATGCTTATGAAATGGATGACCCTAGATTATTAAAATCAACTTTTGGTTACACAATAGTTGATAAATCTAATTCATTAGATAGAATCTGGAATACTGGTAACGGTTCAATTTATTATTTACTTAAAGTCTACAAGAAATCTTTAGGTGGGAATAAAGGGACTATAATTGAAGGTAGTGCTGAGATATTCACCCCTGACTTCTCTCAAATATCTAAATGGAGGAAGAAAGGTTGGTTAACGATGAATGAAGTCGGTAACCATGGAGTATCTTCTATTTTTATTTATAGAAATAAAGGTGTAACTCAGATTTCAGATGATGACATTTATAATGAAGCATTGAGAATATCTAAAAATCGTCAGATGGTACTCATTAAAACTCTTGCTCCAGATGGAGTCGTCCATCCTGTAGGAATGAAAGTATGGATAGGTACCATCTTAAATAATTTTAAAAGTTTATTAGAGAAGAGTAAGAATGATGAAATTAAATCAATCGAGTATCAAATTAAATTGATGAAGGAGTTTGAAGTAGTAAAAGAGTGTATCATTAAACACATGAAAGATGCTAAATTCAAATCAGAGGATTTAGCTAAAGAGACAGGTGTCGACTTAAAAATCTGTAAAGATATCGATTCATGGTCAGCTTCTAAATTAAGAAATACAGATTCTAAATCTGAAATCAAGAAATTGAAAGAGAAATTAGAATCGGCTAAAAAGATTGACAATGAAAAGATGATTAAGGATTTTATTCACTCAGTAGATAATTCACAAAAAGAATTGGATGTAGATACTTCTAAAGTAAAAATTGAAGAAGTTGAGTGTGAAGATTTGGATCTTGACGAAATTAATATTGACGTCATGGATTATGATAAAGAGATAGGTGACGAATCAGGTACCTACTCAGATGTTGAATCTATTTACAAGGAGTAAATTTATGTCTTTTAATGAAATTGCATATGATGAAGAAGATTACATGGACATGGACTATGAAGATTACGATTATGAAGATGAATATGAAGATGAGGATGAAGGAGATTATGACGAAGAATACGATTAAAAGATTAATATGGGTGGGATTATTCTTTTCTTCTATTTTTGCTACCTTTTTACTCACTTACCATGCAGTTAAACCTGTTCCGTATGAGGATTTTGAGGATAGGATTGAAGAGATAGTTAGTGAATCACATTATTACTTCCTTCCTAAAGAAATAGCTGATTATATAATTGAGTCTTGTTCTAATTTAGGGATAGATCCAGATATGTGTGTAGCTATCCTAATAAATGAGAATCCAAGATTAGATTTTGAGGCTTTAAATAAGAATCCTAACGGTACAATTGATGTAGGTTTATGGCAATTAAATGATAAGTATTTATGGACTACTTTTTCTGACTCCTTCTGGAGGTTTGATGATGTTGAACTAAATCCTTTCAATTGGAAACATAATACTTATATCGCATTGAGATTAATACAAGACCATTGTAAAACTTTCAGTACTTTTAATGAAAGAGTGATGGCTTACAATTGTGGAGCAGGTGCAGTCATTAATGATAAGATACCTGAATCCACAAAGAGGTATTTAGCTTCGGCTAAAATTAACTATGGACTTTTAAAATCAGGCAGTTACGATAAAGTCCATTAATTTTTAATTGGAGTATTTATGAATTTTATTGAAGAATTAAAATCTGAATTAAAATTATAGGAATACTTAGAATTAAATTCTTACAAAATTAGACTTACACCTGAAGAGGTAGGATTTTTATTATCTGAAATAGCTAAAATCAGATGTAGCCTATCTTCTTTAGGTGAGAGTCCTAACAGTCAACTTTGAGGTGATTATGCAAAAAGTATATGCAGTATCGGATTTACATTTTGGTAGGTGGATTAGAAACAATCCTGAGAAGGATTTTAGAATGAAAGTTCAACCTCAGAAGTTATCTGAACGATTAGTTGAAGTCATGAAGGAGAATGAGTCTAAGGATTTATTTATTTTAGGTGACTTGATTGATAACTGGAACGAAGACCCAGAAGTCCAAAATGTCTTACTTAATTTTATTAAAAATATTGTTGACCAAATACCTGGATTAAAGATAAGATATATCCTCGGTCAACATGATATGTTCATTAGAGACAATTTTAAAATTGATGCATCTTACGTTCATTTAATGACAAATATCTTTCCTGATAAATTTATTTATGGACATGATACTTATTTTGAAATCAATGGTACAACCTTCTATATGTCAAATTTTAAGAGAGGGAATAAGCCAATAACACCTGAGAAGAAAGTTAACATCTTTCTATCTCACATAACATTAGGTTCACCTAAATTAAAATTAGATGAATCGAATTTTGATTTATGTATTGCAGGAGATATTCACTCCTGTTATGATAATGGAAAATTGCATTCATGTTGTACACCATATCAATTATATCCTAGTGAAGAAAAGATAGGTTATATAACTGAAATAACACTCAATGGCTCATCCTCTTCTTCCAGAAGGATTAAGTCAGACTCAGATAATTTTGAGTTCTTAAAATTCGATCCAATTACTCGAAGAAAAGTAAAGAAAGGTGAAGAGACTCAGGAGTTAACCCTTGATGAATCAGATATTCTAAAGATGATAAGTGAAGAAGTAGAAAAAGAAGGATTGACTTCTATTCATGAATCGATGAAATCCTCTATACCTACTCCTATTAATTTTAAATTCACATTAAATAAAATGATTATTGATAACATCCGTTCTGTTGAACATCTTGAAGTAGACTTCGATGCAATGTCAGGAGTCAATTATATTTCAGGTAAAACAGGTGCAGGTAAGAGTACCATCTTTAATTGCATTCGTGATGCATTCGATGACGTAAAAGAGTTAGATAATAAGAAGTGTAAGTGCTTAGACGATGAAGGTGAGCTGATTGTAAGGACAGCTCCTCGCATTCAATTGTGGTTAACGTATGAAAACAAAGAATATTACATTGAACGTAAACATAAGAGTCTTAACTTCAAGATAAATGGTGAGTCAGTAAAGATGTCACGTAGAGATACTCAAAAGAGATTAGAGAAGGAGTTACCTTTCACTCTTTATTGGAAGTATTACTACATGCAAGCCAATAAACACTATTTTGCATCGATAAATAAGACTGAATTGATGAGAGTATTATTTAACTTAAAAATATTTGACTCTTTATTCAATGAGAGTGAGAAGAAGATTAAGTCATGTAATAGGAAGATAAGGAATCAGAAAGACCAGTTACTCGAATTGAAAGGTAGAAGGAAGAGGAATGAGGAATTATTGACCCAAATTGATGAACAAATAAGTAAAATTCAATTACCTGAGATACCTGAAGAGGAGTTATCTGAAGATAAAAATAGAATGAATCAGTTATCAATAAAGTTAACTGAAAAGAAGAAGTCATTCGAATCCACTCTTGACTCCATTCGTAATTCAGATAATAAAATAAATGAACTCAGTAAATATTCCTTGATTGACTCTTCAGCAATTGCTTCTAGGTTAAATGAACTCTCTACCTCCTTGGATGAGATTAAGAGATTAACTAAAGAGAAGTTAATTATTAACAATGAAATGATTAAATTAGAATCTCAGATTAGTACATTAAAAAGTATTAAAATAGAGAATTGTCCTCATTGTGGAAAGATTTTAAAAGGAAAGGAGGAGTCAGAACATATTAAAGAATTAGAATCAGAATTAATGAAAAAGAAAGAGGAACATAATTCTATAACTGTTCTTGACGATAAATCTATCCTAGATGAAATTAAAACATTGAATGAGAATTCAGCTTACAAGAAATTGTATGAGGAGTTAAAATCTAATTATGACTCACTCGTCCGTCAGAAGGATGAGATTAAATCTTCAATTGATGAGTATGAAGAAGAGTTAGAGTCATTGAATAAAAAATATTCAGTGAATAATAAAGAAGATTTTAATGATAAAATAAATCAAATGATTTCGATGTATTCTGATATGAGGAGTTTAAAAGTAAAAAGGAAAGATATTGAGAATGTTTTAGCGAGTGATAAACAGAGTATCAATCTATTGAATGAACAGGAAAAAGGAGATAAGGAGTATTTGAAACAATTAGAAAGGTACAATCTTTTATTCGATATACATGCAAAAGGTTCAATTCCACTGGCAGTATTGAATAGGTTAGTTAAATATTTAAATACCGATAAAGTCAAATTCGAACCTGTGAAGAAAAAGGATGAATTTAATATTGATGCTTTTATAAATGTAAAAGGGAACTGGATATCTTATAATGATGCATCTGATGGTCAGAAATGTTATTTAGATATCTTCATCCTCATAAGAATTACAGAATTCTTAGATGGAATAGGTCTTCTAGTTATGGATGAACCGATAAGTAACATGGATCCTGAGTATGTTAAAAGTGCATGTGAATTAATTCCTGAGATAAATGCTGAGACAATATTAATATCTTCACATACTAAATTAGAAGGTTATGACCGAATGATTACTGTGGAGCAGGATGAAAGAGGTATTACTAACGTGACTTTTTAAGAGTCCTAAACGTTAATCTTTAGGATAGGTTAAACCACCGAGGAGGTAGGGTGAAAACAATAATTAAGACGGTAAAATTTACGTCGGAATTAGAAGTTAGGGTTGATGACGAATATCATAAACTAGATTCTTCAACAATTGAAGGTATCATCAAACAAATTAATGAAAAGGTAGATACTAATCTAGGAAGATGGAATAGGTTCGATAAAGATTCTATAATATCTGACTGGAATCGTAGACACAAGAAAGTAACAATTAAAGAAATGGTAGATACCTTAATTCAAGATGAACTCACACAGTACCTAAAAGGTGAAGAAGTAACTGTGAGGGATATATTCCAATGCTTGATGTACAAGATGAATGGTGAATTCGATCTCACGTCAATCTTAAAAGGTTACGGTATGAAGTTGATTCATGATATTCTTAGAGATTATTATGAAGGGTATCTAATTAATTGGGGAGGAGATATCTTAGGAGTCAATTGTCCTCATATAGTGATAGGGATAGAAAGTACAATGGACATAAGAGGTGTTGAAGGTGACTTTGTTCTTTTCACTTCAGGTAATACCAGTGAAAGAAGAGGTAAACATATTTTACAAACACCTGGTAGTGATGAAATAGCAACAGCGACTACTTTCTCTAAGAAAATCATTCCTATAACTGCAGATTACGATGCAACAAATTTAGTTGCGAATAAGAATTATATCACACATAAAAATATAGAAGGTAGAAGATATAATTATGAAGGATTCTTTATAGATTAACGAGGAGGTTATAAATGAAAATTTATTGTGCGAGTCCATGGTTCAATCCTTTTGAAGCAATAATTAAAAGGAAAATGAAGTCAAAATTTAATTCAGAGGATGTATTTGACCCTCAAGAAACTGAAGCTAGTCGTTCCTATGACAAGTCACCAGGTAAGAAATTAGCAGAAGTGATTTATGCTGAAAATATCAAGAATATAGAAGATTGTGATACTCTTGTATTCTGGTCACCTGACAATAGTGATTTAGGTACGATGATGGAAATAGGTGTAGCAATTAAGTTAGGTAAGAAGATACTTAGGTACGATTATTTAAAAGATGAAATAATCGAAGTTGAAGTACCTGACTGTTCTCACTTAGAATTCAAAGAAGATACTTTTGTAAGAGTAGACTCAGTATCTGATGCTATAATCTTAGGTTATAATTACGATAGTAAATACAAATTCTTTTACGAATTAGTCAACGGTAAAGATAACATTATGTTATCAATTTTAGGTACAAGAGTACAGAGAATAGGCAATGATTACATACTTGCTAGTTTAGATTATAAGGAGATAGCTTAATGGATAAAAAATTTAACAAAAGAATGAAAATGAAAAAGAAAGAAGAAAAAAAGGAA
>JGI24503J29689_10021851_pt1 | contig 29249 bp, 15 predicted proteins | sample BioPla3RNA2_FD_29689 | JGI IMG/M metagenome (IMG submission 29689)
AAAAGAAAAGCTAGGAAGGGGTGCCGACCCATCGTTACTGTGAAGAATCCCATCATTTGGGCAGACGTGCCTGACCCAAGTGTGATTAGGGTTAATGACACCTTTTACATGAGCAGCACTACCATGCACGTAAATCCCGGTGTGCCCATTATGAAATCGGATGATTTGGTGAACTGGGAAATAGTGAACTACGTCTACGACGTTTTAGGCGACAAAGAGGAGCAGAGACTGGAAAAGGGTAAAGACGAGTACGGTAGAGGCTCCTGGGCCAGCAGCCTGCGCTATCACAACGGGATATACTACGTTGTGTTCAGTTCGCAGACGGAAAACAAAACCTTTGTCTTCCGTACGAAGGATATTGAGGGGGGCCCATGGGAAAAGCACGTACTGCCCTTTGTCCATGATATGTCTCTGCTGTTTGATGATGACGGCCGTACGTACCTGGTTTACGGCGCCGGTGATATCCGCATCCTGGAGCTAACGGCCGCTGGGACAGCGGTCAAACCAAACGGCCTTGACCAGGTAATTATACCGGACAGCAGCGCCATTGCGGGTCCTGACATCGCCCTTAAGGCTGAAGGAGCCCATATCCACAAAATAAATGGCATGTACTACATATTCCTGATAACCTGGCCGAGGGGGGGCATACGTACTCAGCTCTGTTACCGCGCCCAGACCATTACTGGCCCGTGGGAAGGGAAAGTAGTCCTGCAGGAAGCGGGGATAGCCCAAGGTGGCCTGGTTGATACACCGGATGGGAAATGGTACGCCCTCTTGTTTGGTGATAGGGGAGCAGTCGGCCGCATTCCGTATTTGATTCCAGTTACCTGGCAGGATGGCTGGCCAGTCTTGGGCGTCGATGGCAGAGTGCCCGAAGATACTGGACTTGGGCCCGATAGGGGAATTAGGATCGTGGCCTCCGATGAGTTTGATCGGCCGGAACTGGGCCTTGTTTGGCAGTGGAATCACAACCCGGACGATGACAACTGGTCCTTGACCGAACGTCCTGGTTATCTGCGTTTGAGGACTGGAAAGATCAGTCGGGATATCACCGAGGCGCGTAACAGTCTGACCCAGCGGACATTTGGTCCTGAATGCTCAGGGGAAGTGGCCCTTGAGATAGACCAAATGCGCGAGGGAGATTACGCCGGCCTGGCTGCGTTTCAGAAACACTACGGTTTCGTTGGTGTGAAAATGACCGGGCGGGGCAAAGCAATTGTGATGGTGGATGGCAGCGAAGGGGAGCAGGTGGAAGTGGAAAGCGTTGAGCTTGCACCCGGTGTTTCCCGCGTCTATCTGAGGATAGGGTGTGATTTCCGCCAGCAAAAAGACCTAGCCAATTTCTATTACAGTTTAGATGGCAAGGAGTGGACGCCCATCGGGCGTAGTCTGAAGATGCGGTACACGCTGCCCCATTTCATGGGCTACCGATTTGCCTTGTTCAATTTCGCCAGCGAGAATCCCGGAGGTTGGGTTGATTTCGATTATTTCCGCATCTCAGGCGGAGGGAGGTAAGGTAGTGGACTACGCAAAATCCTATTTAAAGACAATTGACGAAGTAATTGCCAGAGGCCCTTACGCCGATACCTGGGAATCGCTGGGAGCGTACCAGATTCCCGAGTGGTTTAAGCGGGGCAAGTTCGGCATTTTCATCCATTGGGGTGTGTACTCTGTACCGGCCTTCGGTAACGAGTGGTATTCCCGCAACATGTATGTGCAGGGTTCGCGGGAATTTGAGCACCACCGGACGACGTGGGGCGAACACGCCCAGTTCGGCTACAAGGATTTCATTCCGCTTTTTAAGGCGGAGAACTTTGATCCGGAGGAGTGGGCGGAGCTATTCGAGCAGGCGGGGGCGAAATACGTGGTGCCCGTGGCCGAACACCATGACGGTTTTCAGATGTACCGCAGTGAGCTGTCCCGCTACAACGCCTACGAAATGGGTCCGCAGCGGGACGTGCTGGGAGAACTGTCCCAGGCCTTTCAAAAGAGGGGGCTTATTCCCGGGGCATCTTCCCACCGGGCGGCCCACTGGTGGTTCTTTGGACAGGGTAAGCTCTTTGACAGCGATGTGAAAGAGCCCCTAAAGCGCGGCGATTTCTATTGGCCCGCATCCCAGCCTGAACCGGATTTTCAGGACCTGTTCAGTAAACCGGAGCCAAGCCAAGCATACCTTGAGGATTGGCTGCTCCGCTGCTGCGAGATTGTGGACAGATACCGGCCTAGGGTGTTTTACTTCGACTGGTGGATTCACCACAGTGCCTTTAAGCCGTATCTGAAGAAATTTGCAGCCTATTATTACAACAGGATGGCAGAATGGGGTGATGTGGGGGTTATAACCTACAAACACGATGCCTTTATGTTCGGCACGGCAGTGGTGGATGTGGAAAGGGGTCAGTTTGCGGAAGCGAAGCCCTATTTCTGGCAGACGGACACCGCGGTAGCCAAAAACTCTTGGTGCTACACGGAAGGCAACGTTTACAAAACCCCAAACCAGATCATCTGCGACTTAGTGGACATTGTCAGTAAGAACGGGACGATGCTCCTCAACGTAGGACCCAGGGCCGATGGTACCATTCCCGAGGAGGACAGGGACATCTTACTGGAGATCGGTAAGTGGCTCAAGGTGAATGGGGAAGCCATTTACGATACTAACGTGTGGAGGGTATCCCAGGAAGGGCCCACCGAAGTGCCGGAAGGGCAGTTTACAGACGGTGACGACAAGGCGTTTACCCCGGAAGACATCCGCTTCACGGTCAAGGGGTCCCACCTCTATGCCACCGTTTTGAAATATCCGGAAGACGGCTGCGTGACCGTCAAATCCTTGGCGGAGAGAAATGCGGCTAGCAAACCCCATTTCCACGGGATTATCAAGGACGTAACCGCTCTCGGCTTTGAGGAAGAGGTAGCCTGGGAGAGGGACGAGGAAGGTTTGAAGATCCGGACCCAAAATGTGAAAAGCGAGTACCCGGTAGTGTTTAAAATCAGGATCGATTAAGCGGAGGGGGGAAGATTGCCCCGCTAGCGTTAGAAGACATAAAAAACCAAGGAGGTAAACAGATGTCAAACGGATTGGTTTCACTTTACAAAAAGTATGAGGATTATTTCCCCATTGGAGCCGCAGTCAACCCACAGTCACTCAAAATACACAGGGATCTGCTCATCAATCAGTTCAACAGCTTAACATCGGAGAACCACATGAAGTTTGAGGCACTGCAGCCTGAAAAGGGCGTCTTCAACTTCACGGTAGCAGATGAATTGACAGCCTTCGCCAAAGAACATAACAAACTGGTGCGCGGCCATACTCTGGTCTGGCATAACCAAAACCCAGCGTGGCTGTTCCAAGACGACGATGGTAACCGTGTAAATCGGGACACCCTCTTGGCCCGGCTGAAAGAGCATGCCGAGACTGTTATGCAGCGCTACAAAGACACCGTTTACTGCTGGGACGTGGTGAATGAAGCGGTGGAGGATACGGGCCCAGAGGTTCTGCGGCAGAGATCGCCTTGGCTCGAGATCATCGGTGAGGACTTTATTGAACAGGCCTTTATCATTGCCCATGAGGCAAATCCCGATGCCCTCCTGTTCTACAACGACTACAACGAAAGCGAGCCCGCCAAGCGCGATAAGATCTACCAGCTGGTAAAGGGCCTGAAGGAGAAGGACGTTCCCATTCACGGTGTTGGCCTCCAAGCCCACTGGAACATCTATGGGCCTTCCATTGATGTAATCCGGGAAGCTATTGAGAAATACGCTGAGCTGGGTGTGGTACTCCATGTAACCGAGATGGATCTGTCCATGTTCGAATTTCATGATCGCCGCACCGATCTGACCGAGCCCACCGAGGAAATGCTGGAGAGACAGGCACAGCGCTACGAGGAAATCTTCAGCCTGTTCAGGGAGTACAAAGACGTTGTTACCAATGTTACTCTCTGGGGTGCCGCCGATGATATGACCTGGCTGCATAACTTCCCGGTTCGGGGACGGACTAACTGGCCGCTGCTCTTTGATATGAAACACAATCCCAAGCCGGCCTTTGACCGTATCATCAAGTTTTAGTCTAGGTTCTCAATGAAAAGACTCGGAGGTGCAAAGTTGCGAATTAGATTTATTATCCCGCTGCTGCTCTGCCTGGTTTTTCTGGGCGGGGCGGCTGCGGCCGATGAATTTGCAGTGGACCTTAGGATCGATCCGGCCGAGCCCAATTCGGGCTGGAGGATGTTCGGTTCTGGCCTGCTTGAAGCCACGACAGAACAGGTTAGGACTGGCGCCCGCAGCTTAAAAGTGACTGGGCGCAGAGACGGTTGGCATTCGCCTGCCTTTGATGTAGACGCCATATTGGCCGATGGCGGCGCCTACAAGTTCAGCATTTACGTCCGCCTTGTGGGCGATGTGGACGAGGAAGTTTCCGGCCACTTCATCATGGGTGAAAACTACAAAGACGGACGAACAGAGTACCAATGGCTCTGTGAAAATGTACCGCTCAGCAGCGAAGAGTGGACCTTGATTGAAAGCGATTGGTACATTTACGACGGGGAAAACATGAGTAACGCCTGGCTGTATGTGGAAGTGACCCATCCCACCGCGTCTTTTTATATCGACGATTTCAGGTTGGTTGGTGACAAAAAGGCGGCAGCTCAACAGAGCTTGATAGGCGGCTTGCCCTCCCTGCGCGAGGCGTTTGCCGACTACTTCCTGTTCGGCGCGGCCACCAGCCCCCGCTTCTTGGATGACAACAGCCTTTACGGTCCCTTTGTTGCCCACCATTACGGTGTGCTGGTGGCGGGGAACGAGATGAAGCCAGATGCGCTTCAGCCCATTGAAGGCCGCTTCAATTGGCGGGAGGCGGATCGCTTTGTGGACTTTGCCCAGAAGAACAATATGTTGGTCCGCGGTCACACCCTTCTCTGGCATAACCAGGTTCCCGATTGGTTCTTCCAGGATCCTAACGACAGAAGTCAGATGGCCAGCCGTGAGCTCTTGATCGAACGACTGGAAACCCACGTTAAAACGGTTGTTGGGAAATACAAGGGTCAGATCTACTCCTGGGACGTTGTGAACGAGGTGCTCAACGACAGGGGCGAGATCAGGGGTATCAATGATGATTCCAAGTGGAAAGCGATTATCGGCGATGCCGATGGGGATGGCTATGACAGCGATTACATTGAACTGGCCTTTAAATTCGCCAGGGAAGCGGATCCCGATGCACAGCTTATTATCAACGACTACGGCTTAGAGTCGCGGGGTATGAAGCGGACCGGTATGTACAACCTGGTCAAGCGCATGCTCGAAAAGGGCATCCCGGTGGACGGAGTAGGCCTCCAGATGCATATCAACGTCTTCACCCCCAGCGTGTATGAGATTGAAGAAGCAATCGAGCTTTTCGCCTCCCTCAAGGAATACAATCCCGACTTCACCGTGTTGGTAACGGAGATGGATATGTCCGTCTACCGCTGGATGGAAGGGAAGAAGGAAATTACAGACGAGCTGCTCGAGCTGCAGGCTCAGCGCTACGCCGAGATCTTTGCCATGTTCAAGCGGCAGGCAGAAAAGGGCAATTTGAGCACAGTTGTAATGTGGGGACTAGGCGATGCGGACAGCTGGCTCGAGAACTTCCCCATCAGGGGCAGGGGCGATGCAGGTCTTTTGTTTGATAAGCAGTTCCAGCCCAAACCGGCCTTTTTCCGCTTACTTGAGCTGGAGTAGAGTAAAGAACAAATAAACTCAGATGAGCGGAGGAGAGCTGTGAATAGAAACTTTCCCCAATTCAGGCGCGCAGTGGCGTTAATCATGTTGGTGGTGCTTGCCACCGGCTGTACGTCGCTCTATGACCGTAATAAACCAATCGTGGCGTTAGATGTCCCGTCCCTGCGGGACATCTACGCCGATTATTTTGACGTCGGAGTAGCCGTTTCTTTGGCAGGGTGGTCCCCTCAGACCTTTGCTAACCACCAGGACCTAATCGAATGGCACTTCAACAGTCTAACCGCTGAAAACGAAATGAAACCAGATGCCCTGCAGCCTAGGGAGGGGGCATTCAGCTTCTCCACTGCAGACAAAATGGTTGACTACGCCGTTGATAACAACCTCAAGGTGAGGGGGCACACTCTGGTTTGGCACAACCAGACCCCAGCCTGGTTTTTCAGGGATGAAGCAGGGGATCTGATCCATGAGAAACCTAAAGAAGCGATCACGGAAGCAGACCGGGAGTTGGTGAAACGGCGTCTCGAGGAACACATTGAACAGGTGATGACCCACTACGCCGGTAAGGTCTACGCCTGGGATGTGGTGAACGAAGCGGTATCGGACCATTACACGACAACGCACCGCCCCGATTCCCCCTGGTACATCATTCTCGGTGAGGATTTCATGCGCATTGCCTTTACCAAGGCACACGAGGTGGATCCGGAGGCCAAACTCTTTTACAACGACTACAACCCCGAGATGTATTACAAACGGGGACGCACTATTGATATGCTCAAATCCCTCTTGGACGAAGGTGTGCCCATCCATGGGATTGGCATTCAGGGTCATTGGTCCGCAAATGGCCTGAATGTGAGGGAAATTGAGGAGTCCATTCGGATGTATGCCGAATTGGGGCTGGAAATCCACATCACAGAATTGGATGTGGGAAGGAAAGGGGCTACAGAAGCCCAACAGGCGGAGGCGTATAGACAGCTCTTCCGCATGTTTAAGCGAAATAGTGATGTGATCACAAGCGTCACATTCTGGGGAACTACCGACGATGTGTCCTGGCGGAGGGACGAAAACCCGTTGCTCTTTGATGCGAAGAAACAGCCCAAACCGGCTTTTTGGGCCATTGTTGACACGGAAAAACCGTGGCAGCAGAACAGGGACGAGTACCTCAGGCGATAATATTCGTTGTGTGATTTGCTTTTAGCTTTCTGCATGGAGGTGGCAGGATGAGAAAGAAAACAGCACTGATTCTTTTTAGTGTTTTCCTATTGACCTTAGCTGCAGGCACAGCAGCCGCAGCTGTGGTTGTGGACGGTTATGACATTACCGCTTCCGTTTCCGGTACGGCCTTAAAGGACGTCTATAAAGACTACTTCACAATTGGCGTAGGCTTAAACGGCTACAACACCGCTACGGACACTTTGAATTCGCGGGCCATGTCCGAGATTATAAAATACCATTTCAACAGTGTCACATATACCAACCTTATGAAGCCGGACTATCTTTTGGACCAAGCCGGCAGCATTAGGAACTACAAAGCTGGAAACCCTGAACCAGCCGTTAGATTTGACACCATCATCCAGGGGATGGAGTTCTGCAAAGAAACTGGTATCAAAATGCGGGGCCATGTTCTGGTCTGGCACGCCCAGACACCCGACTGGTTTTTTAGGGAAGGGTATGAGAATGGAGCGGCCTACGTAGATAGGGAGACAATGCTCCTGCGTCTTGAGAGCTACATCCGCCAGGTCTTGGAGTTTGTCCAGACCGAATATCCCGGTGTGATCTACGCTTGGGATGTGGTGAACGAGGCGGTTGAGAACGGTTCCGGACGCTTTGAGCGGGAGTCGGGCTTTCAGATTAGAACGAAGCACGGCGATGCGCCTGATGTGAAAGATAACCCCTGGTACAAAGTGGTTGGGGTGGACTATGTGGAGCAGAGCTTCCGCTTTGCTAGGAAGTACGCTGATCCTGAAGTGAAGCTCTTCTACAACGACTACAACACCTTCCAACCCGACAAAACCCAGGCGATCTTTAGGCTGGCTTCCCATCTCAAGTCCTTGGGGCTCATCGATGGAATAGGTATGCAGGGTTACATGAGCCTGACCTATCCGGGCTTGGACAGCGGCAGCCAAAGCTTTAAGGCGGCAGTGGAGAAGTTTGCCGAACTGGGCTTAGAGATTCACATTACCGAACTCTCCATCAATACGGAAGGCTCCAGTGAAGAACTCTTTGAGAAGCAGGCAGAGAGATACCAGACCCTATTCAGGATCCTGACTGAACTCAAGGATTCTCCCGTCCAGGCTAACGTTACCAATGTCACTGTCTTTGGCATAATGGATAGTTACATGTTCTACGCCGATGACACGAACACAACCCGTCTCTTTGACGGACGGCTTCAACCGAAACCGGCCTTCTACGCCCTTGCCCAACTTGATAGGCCTTGGTATGTGACCAAAACGCTCTATCAGGGTGCGCTGCAGTTCTTTGATTTTGAGGGAAATCGGGTGGCCAACATTTTCCCAGGCGAATACGCAGGGGTGGCTGAACTTGGTATCGAGCCAGCTCTGGTTCGGTCCTTCCGCCTGGGACGGGGCTATCTGATGGAGGTAATCCCTGAGGCGGTTGAAGGTTGGGGCGAGATTTTCATGGGCGATCTGGAGTGGGAGTTCGATCCTGCCTATTTCGCCAACGCCCAGAGAATCATTGTCAGGGAAGACGATTCGGAAAACCTCTTGGTAAACAGGCAGATTGACGCGAGCCACCTGCCTGAGCGGGCAGGCCGGGCAATTGACGGTGAGTTAATGTCCAGCTGGAATCCGAAGGCAGAACCGCCCTATTGGCTCAGCGTTGATTTGGGCGAGATCTGCCTGGTTAACCGCTGGGTGGTCTACCACCGTGGTGGCGGCGGATTTTCACCCACCGGTGGAGAAGATCCCCTCAACACAGCCGATTTCAGGCTGCAGATCAGCGAAGACGGAGAAACGTGGGAAGATGTGGATCAGGTTCTGGACAACAAAGCGAGCGTTACTGACCGCGCCTTTGCACCCGTTGAGGCCCGCTACGTGCGGCTCATGATCGATAAGGCTACCTCTCTAGCCTTTAACCAAGATGCAGTGATTTACGAATGGGAAGTCTACGGCTTCCGTCAATAAGAACAGTAAGTGTGGAGGATGACAACTGATGATTGCAAAGATTCTTTTGTTTACAGCCGTTTGTTTTCTAGCTTGGACAGCGGCAAGGAGTGAAAAAGCACTGGCAGTAAACCCTTACCTGCCTTTATGGGAGCATATTCCCGACGGTGAACCGCGTCTTTTTGAGGATCCGGATCAGCCGGGTAAGTTCCGCGTCTATCTGTACGGGTCCCATGATACTCGCCGGGATGAGTACTGCGGCTATGATATCCCCGTTTGGTCTGCTCCAGTAGAGGATTTAACCGATTGGCGCTATGATGGCATCGCCTTCCAATCCGTTGTGGACGGTAAAGCGGATATTCTCTTCGCGCCGGACGTTGTGGAAGTGGTAGATTCTAACGGCAAAAAGACCTATTACCTCTATCCCAACAACCAAAGTTGGGGCAGAAACTCCCAAGTTGCCAAGGCTGATCGCCCAGACGGCCCCTTTGAAGTGATCAACTGGAAAGACGGAAAGCCGGGGGATACGGAAGGTGTAATGGGCTTTGACCCTGCAGTCTTTGTGGATGAAGATGGGCGCGTTTACGGCTATTGGGGCTTTAAACGCTCCTTCGGCGTGGAGCTCGATCCGGAAACGATGTATAGTGCTAAGCCTGGAACCGCTCCAATTGTGGATTTGCTCGGCAGCTGTGAGGCAGAAGATGGCAACGTCTTCAGATATTTTGAGGCTCCCTCCTTGCGTAAGGTGGAGGATAAATACGTGCTTGTTTACAGCCGGGTGACTGAACCGGGAGAATACGGCCTTGGTCCATCCAACGCTACGCTGGCTTACGCCTATTCAGACAACCCCTTGGGACCCTGGACCTATGGTGGTACGATTGTAGACGCCCGGGCGCCTGAGATTGGGGAGGACGGGGAGATGATTGCCACCAGCCCGTCCCACAACACCCACGGCAGCATTCTAGAAGCGAACGGCCAGTGGTATATTTTCTACCACCGGAGTACCGATAACCACGGTTTTGCCCGCCAGGCGATGGTAGAACCCATTAACGTAGAGGTTACACCAGAGGGCAGGGTGGTCATAACCGGTACAAGGATCATTAAGGATCGCGTAGGTAATGAATATACCGGGGCCGAGGTTACCTCCCAGGGCTTTGCAATAGATGGCCTGAAACCGGAGGGATATTATTCCGCTGGCATCGCCTGCTGCTTGATCGGCAGTCCCTATGTGAAAGCGTTGTACGATGAGGAATCTGACCACAATCCGGTAGTGAATATCCGGAACAACTCGGTGGTGGGTTATAAATACTTCAACTTCACTGAAACGAGCGGCAAGGTGGAACTGGAGATCGAACTGATTCCCTGCGGAGCTGCGGGTGAAGTGGAAGTATTGCTGGACAGCCCCTGGGAAAAGCAAGGTGGAGTGAAAGTGGGCAGCGTTAAAATCGGCGCCGAGTCTGCTGATGAGCTGACCGCCGCAAAAGTTGCCCTGCCTGAGCTCGAAGGGGAACGCGCCCTATATTTCCGTTTCAAGTCCGAGGGAGAAGAGCCCATCTGTGAGCTTGTTGGTCTGAGATTTGTCACTGGCTAACTGTGAAAGGAAGAGTATTACAAGGAGGATCCGGAATGCTGCGAAAAAGTGTGAGGTTCTTACTGCTTCTGTCTTTGGTGTTTCTGTCCCTGGGGGTCTGGGGAAATGCGACTGCAGGTGAGGCCCACAGCCCTGTAATGTGGGCCGATGTTCCGGATCCCAGCGTTATTAGGGTGGGCGATACGTACTACATGACCAGCACCACGATGCACATGAACCCCGGTGTGCCCATAATGAAATCGCAGGATTTGGTGAACTGGGAAATTGTGAACTACGTCTACGACGTGCTGGACGCCGATGATCGCCTTGCCCTAACCGGCGGTGAGAACGATTACGGAAGGGGCTCCTGGGCCAGCAGCCTGCGTTATCATGATGGCACCTTTTACGTTGCTTTCAGCTCCCAAACACTAGGCAAGACCTACGTCTTCCAGACCACCGATGTGGAGCGAGGCCCCTGGCGCAGGTCGAGCTTTTATTTCACCCATGATATGTCCCTCCTCTTTGATGAGGGACGGGTCTTTCTGGTCCATGGTTCCAATGACATTAGGCTGATCGAACTTACTGAAGATGCCCGGGCAGTTAAGCCTGGGGGCATTAACCAGGTCATTATCCCCAACGCCAGCAGCCTTTTAGGCGAAAACATGATCGTGTCGGCCGAGGGGGCACACATCCATAAAATCGATGGCAGGTACTACATTTTCTTGATAGCCTGGCCGGCGGGGGGCATGCGTACCCAGCTCTGCTTCAGGGCGGACGAGATAACCGGACCCTATGAAGGCAGGGTGGTTTTTGCCAACGCCGGCATTGCCCAGGGCGGGTTGGTGGATACGCCCAATGGTGATTGGTTTGCCCTCCTCTTTGGCGATCGGGGTGCGGTGGGACGGATTCCCTATCTAATTCCGGTCACTTGGGAAGATGGGTGGCCAGTTTTCGGCGGGGAGCCTGGGGAGCTAGCTCCCAACCTTGGCATCCAGATCGTCAAGTCGGATGAGTTCAACCAGAAAGGGGAGCGGCCCGGAGCTTACCACACTGTGATCGGAAACAGGGTGACGTATGTCCAGGCCGATCCGCCGGCAGGGGCCGGTAAGGAACTGCTTTCAAACGGCGGCTTTGAAAACGGTTTGACTGCGTGGCGGGGAAGCGAGTCTGCCTCCATTTCCATCTCCAACGAGGTTTTCTTCAGCGGTGGAAGTGCCCTGAAGATAACAGACAGAGAATCCGCTCAGGCTGGTGCTGAACAGTATTTGGGGGAAGAGTTGAAACCCAATAGGCGCTACAAATTCTCCGCCAGGGTTAGGTACGATGACCCGGCGGCGCCTGCCAACCGCAACTTCTCCATCTTTCTCCACGCAGATGGATGGAAGGATCCCCGGGCCATTACCAACCGGAGGGTGGCCAAAGGTGACTGGGTCCTGTTGGAAGGCTACATTACCCTTTCCACCAGCGAGATCGTGAGCGGCGCCAAGATTTCTATTGCTCCCTCTTGGAGCAGGGGATTGGTGCCTGAGCGGGACCTGATGGACTTTTACATTGACGACGTTTCGATCATTGATACAACCATCCCGGAACTGGCCGTTAACGGTAGTTTCGAGAACGGCTTAACGGGCTGGAGTGCGTACAACAACGCACAGCTTACAGTAACTGACCAGATTGCTGCCAGTGGGTTAAGCAGCCTGCAGGTGACTGGTTTAGGTGCGGTGCAGGATATGGCGGGCAGAATTGAGCCGGGCAGGGAGTATCGGGTGTCGGCTCAGATCAGATACGACCAACCTTCTGCCCCTGCGGTGCAGAGCTTTAACATCTATTTCCAGGATGGGGAGTTGAAAGACTCCATCGGTTCTGGCACCCTGGCTAAGGGACAGTGGGGAGCACTGGAAGGCATCATCTCCATCCCAGCCGAGATGGAATTGGTTAAACCCCGGCTCGTTGTTGCCGCTGCCCAGACAGGTGGGGATGGTCTGTTTGAGTTTTACATTGACGAGTTTTCCTGTCTCGACGTGACTAAGATTGAACAGACCGTATCCGGGGAAAACGACTACAACGGCTCAAACTTGGGGTTGGAGTGGCAGTGGAACCATAACCCTGATAACAGGTACTGGTCCCTACTTGCCCGTCCGGGCTACTTAAGGCTGACTACAGGTAGCTTGAGCACCAGCCTGCTCGATGCCCGCAACACGTTAACCCAGCGGACGTTTGGTCCCCAGTCCGCTGCAGCAGTGAAACTGGATGTAAGCAATCTAAAGCCTGGTGACTACGCCGGTTTAGGTCTTCTGCAGGAGAACTACGCCTTTGTGGGCGTAACCATGGTGGGGAAAGAAAAATCGATCGTGTTGGTGCAGGGGAATTCTGAGTCTGCCGCGGAGCTGGCTGCAGTTCCGTTGGGGCAGGATGAGGTTTTCTTCAAGGTGGAGTGCGATTTTGCCCAGCAGCGCGATCAGGCCCGTTTCTACTACAGCTTAGATGGATTCAACTGGCAGGCAGTGGGCGGTGCGTTTCGCATGAGCTACACCATACCCCACTTCATGGGTTACCGCTTTGCCCTCTTCAATTTTGCAACGCTGGATACGGGTGGCTACGTTGATTTCGATTACTTCAGGGTGAGCGATAGGCTGACAGGAGCTTACAGCCCCGCCCATATTCTCACAGCGAGTCTGCTGGAAGAGGTCACGGTGCCCGGAACCCCTGCTGCGGTAGTGAACATTCCAGTTTATCTGGAGTCGCTGCCTGCCGCAGAATACACAGGCATTACCGCCTCCTTTACCATCCCCGACCGCTTAACGGTGACAGGCGTGGAGTTCAACGAGGCGGCAATAACAGGCGACTGCAGTTACACTTGGCAGGATGGCCAGCTCGTTCTGCAGGTGACCGGACCTGAAGTGGGCTTTCAGGCTGACACAGGTCTGTTTGCAGAGTTGAAACTCAAGGCAGCCGGCTTTATCCCGGTTGATCAAACGGTTGTTGTAACGACGGATTATATCAAGGTTGATGGAGGAGATGTTGTGTACGATACGAACAGGGCCAAGGCCCAGGTGGAGCTGAAAGCCCAAGACATGGGAGCGGCGGTGAAGATTCCCGGCTACGGCAATCCGCTGCGCGATTACAAGCTGGGAGCAGACCCCTACGCCATTGTTTACGATGGCAGGGTTTACGTCTACCTGTCCAGCGATGAGTTTATGTTTGACAGCGACGGAGCATTGATTGAGAACGATTTTAGACAGCTCAATCGGGTCTTTGTTATGTCGTCTGACGATCTGATGAACTGGACGGACCACGGCGCAATTCCGGTGGCAGGCATCCACGGTGCCAACCAGGGTAAAGGTATCGCCAAATGGGCCGGCGGTTCCTGGGCTCCGGCAGCGGCACACAAAAAGATCGATGGTAAGGATAAATTCTTCCTTTACTTCTCCAACAGTGCCGGTTCCATCGGCGTACTGACGGCAGACACTCCCATTGGTCCTTGGGAAGATCCTTTGGGCCGGGCTCTGATTACCCATAGCACACCGGGAGTTGCCGGTGTGGTCTGGCTCTTTGACCCGGCAGTCTTGGTGGATGACGATGGCACCGCCTACCTCTACTTTGGCGGCGGATTACCCGGTAACAGCCAAGAGCAGATTGCCAGCCCGAAAACGGCTCGCGTCATTCAGCTGGGCGAAGACATGATCAGCACAGTGGGCGAAGCGGTAATGATTGATGCCCCGTACATGTTCGAAAGCTCGGGCATCCATAAATACAACGGCAAGTACTATTACTCTTACTGCACCAACTTCGGCACCAGGCCGGCAGGTGAAGATGTACCGCCTACAGGCGAAATTGCCTACATGCTCAGCGATAACCCCATGGGGCCCTTTGAGTATGTGACGACAGTTTTGAAGAATCCCCACCACTATTTCGGTGTGGGTGGGAACAACCACCATGCCATCTTTGAGTTCAATGGCGAGTGGTACATCGTCTACCATGCCCAAACGGTTGCCCAGGCAGCCTTCGGCGCCGGCAGGGGCTATCGTTCACCTCACCTGAACAGGGTGGAGTTTGATGATAACGGTTTGATGCGGGACATTATCGGTACCCGGGAAGGTGTTGCCCAGATCAAGAACCTTGATCCGTACGAGCGCACCGAAGCGGAAACGATCGCCTGGCAGAAGGGTATTGCCACAGAGATTTGCAGTGCGCCGGGAGCATACGTTGCGAGTCTCAACATGCATGTAACCAACATTGATGACGGCGATTGGATTGCCGTATCCAACGCGGATTTTGGCCAGGTTGGACCTACCACCTTTATGGCCAACGTGGCAGCCGTTAATGGTGGTACCATTGAGATTCGCCTGGACAGCCCAGACGGCGAGCTCATCGGCACGCTGGAAGTGACCCCAACCGGCGGCGAACAAGAGTGGAAACTGATGGAGTGCGATGTGAAACAGGTCACGGGCGTACACAATATCTTCTTCCTATTTAAGGGCGAAGCCCAGGCCGATCTGTTCAACTTCGATTACTGGCAGTTTAAATAGGGAGCGATAATTTTAGATCTCAAGGAGGTATGGTCGTTGATGAAAAAGACAAAAGGATTTGCGCGGTTCACGCTGATCTTGACCCTGATGTTCATGCTCGGGTCTTCCAGCGTACTGGCTGACGTTTCCAAACAGCCCAGTCTAAAAGAAATCTATAAGGACTACTTTGACCTTGGTGTGGCTGTTAACAACAGAACGCTGGTTACCCATGCTGAAATCATTAAGCACCATTTTAACAGCATCACTGCGGAGAATGAAATGAAACCGGAAGCGCTGCAGCGCACTGCCCGGAACTTCGATTTCTCATCTGCTGACAGAATGGTGGAATTTGCCCAGGAGAACGGCATGAAGGTGCGCGGTCATACCCTAGTCTGGCATGCCCAGACACGGGATTGGTTTTGGCGCGATGGCCGTAACCAGTTGATTTACGAAAAGGATGAGATCACAGCTGAAGATCGTGCACTGGTCCAGCGCCGTCTGGAAGACCACATTGAGGGTGTTATGAGTCACTTTGGGGATGCTGTCTACGCCTGGGACGTAGTTAACGAAGCGGTGTCCGACGGTGGAACTATCCATAGGCCAGATTCGCCCTGGTACATGATTCTGGGCGATGAATTCATGAAGATTGCCTTCCGTAAGGCGCACGAAGTGAACCCAAATATTATCCTGTTTTACAACGACTACAACTCCGATCACGGTTACAAACGGGGACGCACCCTGCAGATGCTGCAGGAGCTGCTGGATGAAGGGGTTCCCATCCATGGTATGGGTCTCCAGGGCCACTGGAGCGTTGACGGGCTCACTATCGCAGAGATCGAACGGTCCATCCGTATGTACGCAGACCTGGGCCTTGAGATTCACATTACCGAAATGGATGTGGGTATGACCGGGTTTACTGAAGAGGAACAGGCTGAACGCTATAGGCAGCTGTTTGAGATGTTCAAACGGAACAGCGATGTTATTACCAGCGTAACGCTCTGGGGAGTTTCCGACGATGCTTCCTGGCGCGGAGATGAGAATCCGCTGCTCTTTGGCAGAGACCACCAGCCTAAGCCCGCCTTTTGGGCGATCGTAGACACTGACAAACCCTGGTATGTGAATAAGGCGGAGTACACGAAGGCGGCGGTGCTCAAAGACAGCACCGGTCAGGCAGTGGGTGAATTAATGCCCGGTACCTTCAACCTGGCCGATCTGGATTTCGATCTGGCAGAAGTGACCGCCCTTGAGCTGGAAAAGGGACACTTAATCAGCTTCTACGCTGAAGAAAACGCCCAAGGCGATGCAGTGCACTTTGTCAGCACCAAAGACTTCGATGGCGCAGCGGTTGCGGCCCAGACCAAATCCCTTGTGGTGCGGGCGGTCCAGGCGGATAACATTGCCCTGAACAAGCCGGCCGATGCTAATTTCTTGGCTGACAGGGCAGGTCGGGCTGTGGACGGTGAACCGGTGAGCAGCTGGGCCCCCAACGCTGAGCCTCCCTATTGGATCTCGATTGATCTGGAAGGCACCTATCTTTTGAGTCGCTGGGCAGTGAGACTGCAGGGCACGAGCGTTTTGGCGGGTCAGGTGGAGGAAAGCCCCCTGAACGCTGCCGACTTTGCGCTGCAGGTGAGCCTGGATGGTGAGAACTGGCAGGATGTGGACGTCGTGGAAGGCAACATCAAGAGTGTTTATGATAAGGATCTGAATTTGGTGGAGGCGCGCTATGTGCGGTTGTACGTGACCAAACCAACCTCACTGGACCACAATCAGCGCCTAGGTGTGCACGAACTTGAAATTTACGGCACTCCCCTAGCAGACTAAACGGCCGGGGATGGAGCGGGAGAGGAAGGTAGAGCTTATGACAAATGAACGGGATTTAACAGCAATCCTACCGGACGGCAGTACCTTTGACTTTTGGGAAGTGGAGCAGGTTTTCGAGCGGGAGATTCATGTCAACAACGGACATCCCGCAGCTTCAGATGACAATGACGGCAGCATTGAACGTCCCTTGAAAACTATTAACGCGGCCGCCCAGATCGCCACTCCCGGCACCAGAGTACTCATTCATGCAGGAGTTTATCGCGAAACGGTTCAGCCCGCCCAAGGCGGGCTGGGCCCCGATAAAATGATCAGCTACGAAGCGTACCAAGGGCAGGAAGTGGTCGTTAAAGCTTCAGTGGAAGTGAACGAGTTTAAGCCCAGTGAAGGCTGGCGTTTGACACGTAGGTGGGGGCAAAAGCCTCCGGAAGGGATCAAGATCTGGGAGATCGAACTCAATCCGGAGGATTTCAAAGGCTACAACCCCTTCTGCGCGGTGAACATTCTCCATGACAGGCTCTTTATTGAGTACGACAAGACGGACATGACGCCCTATCTCAACAGGCGGGGTATGGTCTTTGTGGATGGAAGGCCCATGCAGCAAGTACCCCTCTATTACATGTTGGGCGAACAGGACAACACTTACTGGGTGGAGGCAAACGGCCAGAAGGTGCACATTCGCCTCGCTGGCGATGCAGACCCGACGGACCATGTGATTGAACTGACCAACCGGGAGCAGTGTTTTGCCCCCAAAGAACCCTTTTTGTCCTACATTAAGGTTAAGGGTTTAACCCTGGCCCATGCGGCCACCGGTGCACCGGTTCCCCAGCGGGGAGCCCTTTCCTGCTACCGCGGCCACCACTGGATCATTGAAGATTGCACCATCGATTGGGCTAACGGGGTGGGAATTGACTGCGGTAACGAATGCTGGCACCATACGCCCATTGAGGGACAGATTATCGGTCATACCATTATCCGACGGAACACGATCAAAAACGTTGGTGTATGCGGTATCGCTGGCATGTTTGTGAGCAATATGCTCGTGGAAGACAATTTGATTGTTGGTACCGGCTGGCAGCGGATGGAGCTTTCCTGGGAAGCAGGGGGCGTCAAATTCCACAACTCAGTCAACTCCCTAATCAGACGCAACGTGATTAAGGAATGCTACGGCTGCGACGCCATCTGGCTCGATGTGGGCAATGAGAACAACCGGATTACGTCTAACCTGTTGTTGGACGGTATTGACTCCAGGGAGCATATCTTCATGGAGTGCACCCGGGACAAGGAGAACTTGATCGACAACAACATTATCTGGAATGTGGAAGGCCGCTATGATCGCAGCGCCATTCCCGCCGAACCCGGTTCTTCCGGTTGGTATAAGACTCTGGATCTGGAGATCAAGAACGGTTACGGTATCTACGTGGAAGGAACAGATCGTCTCCGGATTTCAAACAACCTGATTGGTAAGTGCCATAAGGCAGGTTTTTACGGCAAAGTGGTGGCGTTTCGTATTGACAGAAAACGGGGCGGCACGTTTAGGGACAACAAGTTTTACAACAATATCTTTTATGACTGCGGTGATGCTGCCATCGTGATGCTCAATGAGCACAACGAAGCGGAGGGCAATGTGTACAGCAAGATGCCCGGTGGTTTTCTCCGGGTGAAATACCCTGAACCGGAGATGTGCCTCGATCTTGATACTTGGCAGGAGTTCTTTGGCTTTGACCTAACTGGAGTGACGGCGGATCTATCCATCGAGGTCAACAGTGATGACTTGACCATGACTATCACGGCGGCAGAACAGCTGCCTGAGGTTGCCGCTGACGGGAAGGTGAAAACGGACTATTTCGCCAATCCCGTAACGGCAGAAACAAGGATTGCGGGGCCCTTCGCTGAAATAGGTAAGGGTACCATTGTGGTAAACATAGATCCCAGGCGGATCAACAAGGAGGGATAAGATGAAAAAGATCAGCTGTCTGCTGATGCTTGTCGTGTTGGTACTGGGAGTTTCGTCTATCGCTCTGGCGAATGCAGTGGAAAGTGGGGGAGAACAGGTGACAATCGAGTTAGGGCACATACCGGAAGACTACCGTAAACCTCTGAAAGAGGTGGGCCAGATTGGCCGCTTAGTGCAGGTTTACTACGATGTCTACAATTACATTAACGAGGACCGTCAGCTTGTCTCCAACCAGAACATCAGCCCGGAAGAAGCGGGGCGCGAAGTGGTTACAGGTGACCCAATCGAGAAACGGTTCCAGATCTATCTACCTCCAGGCTACCGTGATGAGGATAAGGAGACTAAATACGACGTACTCTATCTGCTCCATGGGGTAGGCGGTACAAGCTACGAATGGCCTAACGGCGCCACCTATCTGGGTACCTACGTGATCTGCAACCTTCTGGATCACCTGATCCTGAATGGCGAAATCGAACCGGTAATCGTGGTGTTCCCCGAGGGCAGAAGCTCACACGATTGGAAAGACACATCTTTCTCAGCGGATAAGACCAATATCCTTGGCTTTTACTACTTGGACTACGAGCTGAGATACGATCTGATTCCCTACGTTGAGGCTAATTTCAATACAAAAGCGGATATCAGCGACAGGTCACCGGAAGGCATTGCCAAGAACCGTAAGCACCGGGCAATTGGCGGGCTTTCCATGGGCGGTATGCAGACCTTGAACCTGATTATCGGCGGGTACAGAAGTGACTTCGGTTCCTTCGCAGGGGCACCGGGGAATCCCGGTAATGGGCTAGCCGGCACTGTTAAAGCACCGGGCATGCTCGATCTTTTTGCCCATGTGGCTTCCTTCTCGCCCGCACCCACCTCAAGCGATGGGCGGACATTGGGTGAGAGCATTGCCGCCTCGCCTTACAAAATCGATCTGCTCTACTTAACCTGTGGCGATGCAGACGGCACCTCGTTACACGCCTACAACTCTGCCATCGACGGGCTGCGGGAGACGGCGGGGGATAAGATCGGCGCCTTTTATCAGGTGACGATGGAACGCCGTGGACATGACTTCAGTGTCTGGAACAACGGAGCTTACAACTTCCTTCGGCTCAGCTTCGGTAGGACTCCGGCTGACCCGGCAGACATTGCCATAACTTTGGAATACTCCAGATAGAAGGGATGGGAAAGAGATGCTGCGAGAAGTAAGAATCAAAAACGGGTTAGTGCGGGGTCTGCCCGCTGCTGACCCGCGCATTACCAGCTTTAAGGGAATCCCCTTTGCTGCACCGCCGGTAGGGGAAAACAGGTGGCGGGCTCCCCAGCCTGCGCCGGATTGGGAAGGTGTTTTGGAAGCCTTTCAGTTTGGGCCCATAGCCATGCAGGCCACCCCGGGCATCAACAAGGATAACATTTATGATTTTGAGTGGCACGTTGACCCCAACGTACCCATGGATGAGGACTGCCTCCAGCTCAACATCTGGACGCCTGCCACGAGCCCCGATGACAAACTGCCAGTTTATGTTTGGTTTTTCGGCGGCGGACTGCAGGTAGGCTATCCATCTGAGATGGAGTTTGACGGCGAACGCATTGCCCGCCGGGGAGTAGTTGTGGTTACGATAAACTACAGGCTGAATGTGTTTGGCTTTTTGTGCCATCCCGAGATCACCAAGGAAGCACCGGAAGCCCCTGCCAACTTCGGCCATCTGGACCAGCAGTTTGCCACGCGTTGGGTAAAGGAAAACATCGCGGCCTTTGGCGGCGATCCTGATAACATCACAATCGGCGGACAGTCCGCTGGTGGTGGCAGTGTTCTGGCCCAGCTCACATCGCCACAGAATGAAGGTCTTTTCCAAAGGGCGATTATTCAAAGCGGCATGTTCGCTCCGGTCTACCCCAGCAACCGCAGACCTCCACGGGGCTTCAAGCTGGCAGATATGGAGCAGGCGGGAGTGGAGTTTTTCGAATTCCTCGGTGTGTCCTCCCTGGCAGAAGCTAGACAGCTGGATGGGGAATACATCCGCCAGAAGGCACTAGAGTTCGGCCGCTTCTGGGGCACTGTGATTGACAACCAGTTCTGCGTAGGGGATCCCTTTAAACTCTTCGTGGAGAACAAGCGCCTTGACGTTCCGGTTATGATGGGTCACACCTCTTCCGAATTCTTCAGCCAGCCCGTTGTGGAATCCAAAGCTGAGCTGAAGGGGCTAGCTGAAGAGATGTTTGGTGCTGATGCGTCACAGTTCCTGAGCCTGATCGATTTCGAAAATGCCAGTCTAGAAGAGGCAGTGGAAAAGGCGGCAGTGAGCACAATAGAATACGCCATCCGTGTGGCCGGTAAGGCTAACAGCGACACAGGCGCAAACACGCCCCTTTACTACTACAACTTCGATGCGGAAATTCCGGGCGAAGACAATCCGGGCACATTCCACTCTGTGGATCTGTGGTTCTTCTTTGAGACTCTGGCCAAATGCTGGCGCCCGTTTGTGGGTAAACACTACGATCTGGCCAGGCAGATGTGCAACTACTGGGCGTATTTCATCAAGAACGGTGACCCCAATGGGGTCGATGCTACAGGCGAGGCAATGCCCCAGTGGAACCGCTTCACGGCGGAGGAACCCTTTGGCATGCTGTTCGGTGACAAGTCCGAGTTTTACACTGAAGGCCCGAGCGAGTTAATGGCGTTTTTAGTGGAACAGTATTTCAAGAAATAGGCTGAACTGCGAGGAGGGGTTAGCCATGGCCGTATTTACCCTAGATGAGGGACGCATAGCTTACCAACGCCGAGATGAACTGGTGGTTATAGAGGCTTACGGGCCTAACACGCTGCGTTTTCGGGCTTCGCCCAATGCGCGACTGATGGAGGAAGACTGGAATCTCCTGCCGCCCAAACAGACGAACTCCGAGGTTAAGCTGGAGGATAATGCCGCCCTGATTGTAAACGGTGACCTGTCCGCCAGGATATTCGCCAACGGTAAGGTGGTCTATTACAAAAACGGCAGTGAGCTTCTGGCTGAACGATCTGAAATGGCGTTTTTCAGCGGCTACCGGGAGTATCGCCATGTGGAGGCGGATAATCACAAGGCCACCGTCATCTTTGAGGCCTATGAAGGAGAACACTTCTATGGGCTGGGGCAGGAGCAGAACAATGTTTTTGATTTGAAGGGCTCAACCAGCCAGCTTCTGCACAAAAACACGAAATCGTCCATTCCATTTGTCTACTCATCCAGGGGCTACGGCTTTTTATGGAACAACCCCTCCCTCGGGCGGTGTGAGCTGACCACTAACCACACCCTCTGGGAAGCCAACTCCTGCAAACAAGTGGATTACCTCATTACGGCAGGCGACACGCCTGCCGCAGTGATGCGCAGTTATGCTGAGCTTACTGGATATGCCCCCAAGTTCCCCGATTGGGCTTCGGGTTTCTGGCAGAGCAGGCTCCGCTACGAGAATCAGGATATCCTGCTGGAAGTGGCTAGGGAGTACAAAAAGCGGGGCATACCCGTTGCGGCAATAGTCATCGATTTCTTCCACTGGCCCGAACAGGGTGATTGGAAATTCGATGGGGACTATTGGCCCGATCCCCGGGCTATGTGCCGGGAACTGGAGGAAATGGGCATCAAGCCCATTGTCTCCGTTTGGCCTACCATCAACCCCAAGAGTGAGAACTACGCTTATATGGATGAGCGGAACATGCTCCTGAGGACGGAGCGGGGGACCTATGGGCTCTTTCCCTTCCAGGGAATGCAGACCTACATGGATCCAACCAATCCGGAAGCGAGGGAGTATGTCTGGTCCAGAATCAAGGAAAACTATTTTGATCTGGGCATTAAGAACTACTGGCTTGACCAGGCTGAGCCTGAAATTAGACCAGTCCATTTTGATAACGTCCGCTTTTACCGCGGCAACGGGGAAGAGGTGGGTCTCCTCTATCCCTACTATTACGCCAAGTTTTTCTACGATGGGTTGAAAAAAGAGGGACAGGAAGAGATTATCTCGCTGACCCGGGCCGCTTGGATCGGCAGCCAGCGGGTAGGATCCTTGGTCTGGTCGGGGGATATTCCCTCCACGTTCGAAGCTTTGGAAATGAGCGTCAAGACAGGCTTGAACATGGCCATGTGCGGTATCCCCTGGTGGAATAGTGACATTGGGGGCTTTTGGGGCGCCGATACTAAGAGTGACTATTTCCGCGAACTGATTGTACGCTGGTTCCAGTTTGGCGTGTTCTCACCGGTGATGAGGCTGCACGGAGCAAGGAATCGCTTGCCCGAACAGGGGAAACCCGATCCCAACCTGAAGGAACCCTCGGGCGGTCCCAACGAGATCTGGAGTTTTGGGGAAGAGGTATACCCTATCCTCAGGGATCTGATCATGCTGCGGGAGCGGCTGCGTCCGTACATCCACAAATATATGGACCTGGCCAGCACAACCGGTGCACCTATCATGCGGCCCATGTTCTTTAACTATCCGGAGGACGAGATTTGCTACAGCTTAGGCGATCAGTATTTCTTCGGCGAGGACATTCTCTTTGCCCCCATTGTGAAGCGGGGTCAGACCAAACGGGAAGTGTATCTGCCCCAGGGAGAATGGATAGATGTGAATGAAGGACGCACCTACAGCGGGCCCGGCTTTGTGGAAATGGAGGCGGGGCTTGATAAGTTTATTGCCTTTGTGAAAGCGGGCAGCGACAGCCTCAGCATATTTCAACGATAGATTGCAACTCAAGGAGTGAAGATAAAACAATGACGGAAAGAATTAAAAAGGCACTGATTGTACAAGGCGGTTGGGACGGACACCAGCCGGAGCTCACCAGTAAGCGTTTTGCCAACATGCTTCTGGAAGAGGGCAACTGGGAAGTTGACATCCAGGATAACCTGGAATGTCTGGAAGACTTTGAATGGCTTTCCACCTTCGATCTCCTCGTGTCCTGCTGGACCATGGGTAGGATCACCCATGAGCAGCGGAGCAACGTGAGTAAGGCAGTAGGGGCAGGCATGGGTCTGGCGGGCTGCCATGGCGGTATGTGTGACTCCTTCCGGGAAGACGTGGAATGGCAGTTTATGACCGGTGGGCAGTGGGTATCCCATCCCGGCGGCGATGGTGTGGAGTACATGGTCCATATCAACCACGGTTCAAGCCCCATTGTTGAAGGCCTGGAAGACTTCATGGTGAAAAGCGAACACTACTACCTCCACATCGATCCGGCGATTGAGGTATTGGCCACAACGCGTTTTCCCCACCCTGATCAACCCTATTTCCATATTTCCAACAAACCGGTAGACATGCCGGTAGCTTGGACCAAGTTCTGGGGCAACGGACGGGTATTCTACACTTCCCTCGGTCACCAGGACAATGTCTTTGACAACAGCCCCATGGCTCACAAGCTGATGAAGAACGGTCTGCTTTGGGCTGGCGAAAGTATGGAGAGAGTGAGAAAACTCGGTCTGACCACAGATAGGTTCCAGAACGAAGCTAAGATGTACTAAATTCATTGGAATAGGCTGGGGAGGAGGGTCATTCTGAATACGAGGATCCTATTTAACGACCAATGGACCTTTGCCAAGGGTGAGTTGGGGGTAACCGATCCTAGGGACCTTCCGTTCCAGCCTGTCGATCTGCCCCACGATTGGCTTATTCACAACACGTTAGATCTCTACGAAAACAGCATTGGCTGGTACCGCCGGGAATGGGAGTTTCGCGGAGACGCTGACCAGGTTCTTCTGTATTTCGAAGGGGTCTACATGGATTCAACCCTGTATGTGAATGGGCAGAAAGTGGGGGAATGGAAGTACGGTTACTCTTCCTTTGAGCATGACCTCACTCCAGCCCTCCAACTGGGCAAGAATGAGATACTGCTCAAGGTAGTGCACCAAAGCCCCAACAGCCGCTGGTACTCAGGCGCGGGTATTTATCGCAATGTCTGGCTGAAAAAGCGGGGTAAAAACCACATTGTCACCGACGGTGTTTACATAAGCACCAAACGTACCGATGACGGGTGGCAGCTCTTGGTGGACACTGAGCTCAGCTTGGCGGAAGAATCGCAGCTCACCCACACCCTCATCGAGAACGGGCAAGTGGTGGCTGAAAGTGCGGTGCAGTTCTCTCCGCAAGGGACAGGACAGATCGTTGACACTCTAGTGCTCAAGGTGGAAAAACCTCTGCTCTGGAGCGTGGACGAACCCAACCTCTACCAACTGAAAACGGAGCTGATTTCGCTCAGTGGCGATGGACCCACTGTTGTGGATATGCACCTCTCCAATGTGGGCTTTAGAGAAACGAGCTTCGATCCCAAGGCAGGTTTCTTTCTCAACGGAAGGCCCTTGAAGCTTAACGGGGTGTGTGAACACCACGATCTTGGTGCTTTAGGTGCAGCCGTGAACAAGGATGCCATCCGGCGCAGGTTGGAAATCCTGAAAGAAATGGGCGTCAACGCTATTAGAACTGCCCATAACATGCCCGCTGTGGAACTGATGGACTTGGCCGATGAGATGGGTTTTCTTATAGTATCAGAGGCTTTTGATATGTGGGAACTGCCCAAGACCAAGTACGATTACGCCAGGTTCTTTCTAGAATGGGCAGAGCGGGATATACGCAGCTGGGTGCGGCGGGATCGAAACCACCCCAGTCTGATCATGTGGAGTATTGGCAATGAGATCTATGACACCCATGGGGGCCCCCGGGGTGTGGAACTTACAAAAATGCTGCGGAATTATGTCTTGGAGCATGATCCTCGCCAAAATGGCAGGGTTACCATGGGCTCCAACTACATGCCCTGGGAGGGGGCGCAAAAATGCGCCGATGAGCTCAAAATAGTTGGTTACAACTACGGCGATCGCTACTACCACGAGCATCACGCCCGCTACCCGGACTGGGTGATCTACGGCAGTGAAACACTGGCATCTGTGCAGAGTAGGGGCATCTACCATTTTCCCTATGAACAGAAAGTGTTAGGCAGTGATGATGGGCAGTGCTCTGCTTTGGGCAACTCGCCTACCAGCTGGGGAGCGGCCTCAACCGAGGCCTGCCTCATTGCCCACCGGGATGCACCCTTTACCCTGGGGCAGTTTATCTGGACCGGATTCGACTATTTGGGCGAGCCCACGCCCTACCACACAAAGAATTCCTATCTGGGCCAGATTGACACCGCCTCATTCCCCAAGGATCCCTACTACATTTTCCAGTCCGCTTGGACGCACTACAAAAAGGCACCCATGATCCACGTCTTTCCCTATTGGGACTTTAACCCCGGTCAGCTGATTGATGTGCGGGTGTGCTCCAACGCCCCTTTGATTGAGCTGCAGCTGAACGGAAGATCCCTTGGGACGCATCGCATCGACCATGCCAAGGGAATGGAACTGGTGGGCTGGTGGAAGGTGCCCTTTGAGCCCGGGGAGCTGAAGGCTATAGCCTACGATGAAGAAGGGAATGTTATTGCCACCTCTGTCAGGCGTTCCTTTGGCGACCCGAAGCGGATTCGCCTTCAAGCGGACCGGAGTATTATCCGGGCCAATGGAACGGATCTGATCTTTGTGGAGATAAGTGCGGAAGACGGAGCTGGCAATCCGGTGGAAAACGCCACGAACAGGGTCCAGGTTGAGGTAACCGGGGCGGGTAGACTGATTGGTTTGGATAACGGTGACAGCACCGATTATGATCAGTACAAGGGCCTATCTCGCAGGCTGTTCAGCGGGAAACTGATGGCCATAATCGCGGCTGGGCTCAAGTCGGGGGACGGGGAGATTACCGTCTCATCTCCCGGCCTGCTAGGGAGCAGCCTCAAGTTTCAGGTTCTACCTGCTGAGGGAGAAGACTTAACCGGTGTTTCGGCTGTGATGCAGAATGGACCAAGACCCATTGTATTGGGCTCCTTAGACGAAATACCCCTGCGTAAGATTGAACTTACCGCTGAGGGAGGACAAGAGCTCGGCCCAGAGAGGCGGGAAGTCGCTGTCCGTGCCCAACTCTATCCCAGAGACACCTCCTACCGGGATGTGGAGTGGAGTGTCGTGACCGATTTGGGGGCGCCCACTAACATTGCTAAGATCGAAGCGTCAGGCCTAGAGGCGAAGATAACCGCCCTGGGTGACGGCAGTTTCCGAGTGCGGTGCACCAGCAAAAACGGTAGCGATAGGGTCAGGCTCATATCTGATCTGGAATTTTCCATCCATGGACTGGGCACAGCCTACAAAGACCCATACGGTTTTGTCACCGGCGGGCTTTACGATTACGCCAAGGGTAGCGTGACTCCCGGCAATGAGCGGGGGGTTGCCACCGATCGGGACGGAGAGACCCATGTGGGTTACAGGGATTTAGATTTCGGACCTTACGGCTCTGATGAGATCACCATCCCCATTTTCGCTCTGTCGGACGATCCCTACACTATTCAGATTTGGGAAGGCATGCCCGGTGAAAAGGGTAGCGAGCTTCTGAATGAGGTTGTCTACCAGAAGCCTTCTGTGTGGAACGTTTACCAGCCCGAAACCTATCGTTTGTCTAAAAGGCTGCGGGGTATCACGTCCCTCTGCTTCGTCCTCAAGGACAAGGTCCATATTAAGGGATTCTCCTTTGCCAAGCAGAGCCGAGCATTTTCCCAGAACAGGGCAGTGGATTGCGACTTCATCTACGGCGATACTTTCAGTAAACGGGCGGAGGTAATAGAGGGTATAGGCAACAACGTCTCCATAGAGTTTGCTGATATGGACTTTGGTTCGGAAGGTGCGGGAAAACTGGTCATATACGGCCGGGCACCCATTGACAACACGATCCATATCCTCTTTTCTGGTGAACAGGGGGAAAAGGTCCAGATAATCGAATTTAAAAAGAGGAGTGCCTACGAGGCAGTCGAATTTGAGTTAGGGCGGATAACCGGCCTCCAGAAGGTAACCTTTATCTTCCTGCCGGGCTCCAACTTCGACTTCGGTTGGTTCCGCTTCAAAACATAAAGAACTATTTACAATCACTGCTCCAGCAGGCAGCAGTTTGAAAATGGAGGGAAGACAATTGTCGACAACAAAAAAAGCTAAAATGATTCTTGATAGGGATTTCCGAGTGGGTGACGTGGATCCCCGCGTGTACGGGGCTTTCCTGGAGCACCTGGGCCGGGCAATTTACGGCGGTATTTACGAGCCCGATCATCCCACAGCCAATGAACAGGGATTCCGGCAAGACGTTTTGGAACTGGTGAATGAACTGAACGTACCCATCGTACGCTATCCTGGCGGTAACTTCGTGTCGGGCTACGACTGGGAAGACGGCATCGGTCCTAAAGAACAGAGGCCGAGAAGACTGGAGCTTGCTTGGCGTACCATTGAACCAAACCAGGTTGGAGTTAACGAATTTGCGGACTGGGCTACGCTGGCTGGCACCGAAGCGATGATGGCAGTTAACCTCGGTACACGGGGTATTAACGAAGCCCGTGATCTGATCGAGTACTGCAACCATCCCGGCGGGTCCTATTGGAGCGACTTGCGCCGCAGCCACGGCTACGAAGAACCCCACAACTTCAAGGTCTGGTGCCTGGGTAACGAGATGGACGGCAATTGGCAGTTAGGGGCCAAGACTGCAACCGAGTACGGTAGGCTGGCCGAGGAGACTGCTAAGGTTATGCGGGCCGTTGACCCCAGCATTGAACTGGTAGTGTGCGGAAGCTCTGGCAGGGGCATGCCCACTTTTGCGGAATGGGAAGCAACTGTGCTGGAGCACACCTATCCCTACGTGGATTACGTCTCTCTCCACACCTACTACGGTAACCGGGACAACGATACTGCCAACTATTTAGCCCGGACGCTGGATATGGACGAGTTTATTAACTCGGTTATTGCCATCTGTGACTACGTGAAGGCCAAAAAGCGGAGCAATAAGACCATTCACCTCTCCTTTGACGAGTGGAATGTTTGGTATCACTCCAACGAGGCGGACCGCCAGATCGAACCCTGGTCCATTGCCCCTCCCCAGCTGGAAGATATCTACAACATGGAGGACGCCCTGCTTGTTGGCAGCATGCTGATCAGCCTGTTAAGGCGGGCAGACCGGGTGAAAATTGCCTGCATGGCTCAACTCGTAAACGTTATTGCACCGATTATGACCGAGAATGGCGGTCGGGCCTGGCGGCAGACCATCTTTTATCCCTTCATGCATGCTTCTGCCTTCGGTCGTGGTGTGGTACTGCAGCCTGTGGTCAAGAGCGACCGCTACGATTCCAAAGACTTTACAGACGTGCCTTACCTCGATTCCATCGCGGTTTATAACGAAGAGGACGAGGAACTCACTGTCTTTGCAGTGAACCGCAACCTGGAAGGAAGCCTGGAGCTAGAGTGCCAGCTGCGCGGCTTTAATGAGTATCGGATCGTGGACCAGATTACCATGTCCCACCCGGATCTAAAGGCGATAAACACTGCTGACAATCCGGACAACGTAGCTCCCAAGCAGGGTGGCAATGCCCGCTTTGTGGACGGCGTTCTGTCTGGTTCATTTGACAAGGCCTCTTGGAACGTAATTCGCTTGGCTAAACAGGCGTAATGGTGTAATTAGAAAAACATAAAGCCGTTTGGACAGCTTAAAATGAAGGTGAACCATCG